>Ga0326727_10000706_pt1 | contig 134456 bp, 90 predicted proteins | sample MB2enrmetagenome_FD_207643 | JGI IMG/M metagenome (GOLD analysis project Ga0326727, IMG submission 207643) | Lab enriched peat soil microbial communities from McLean, Ithaca, NY, United States - MB29MY | ecosystem: Environmental > Terrestrial > Soil > Wetlands > Peat | place: USA: New York... | reverse complement strand
TGGGGTGGTCGACGGGATTTGAACCCGCGACAGCCAGATCCACAATCTGGGGCTCTAACCAGGCTGAGCTACGACCACCGGCCGGATTCCCATGCTAGTTTTCTCCGCCAATAACGTCAAGTTTGACACTCGCGAACTTCGCGGGTCGAGCGATGAACCCTTGTCAATTCACCTCGGAGATACAGAGATACGGAGAAGAGCACCGAGTTCATCCCCGAATTGCGCCAATTCACGCGAATCAACCTTGAAGTCTCAGGAAATTCGCGGCCGTTCGCGAAATTCGCGGATCCAGTTCAACGATTCGACGATTTAGCGATCGCACGATTCAATCTTTACGCGCCTGATTTTTCTCCTAAAGTGCCCGCATGGTGACGCTGGAAACCTGCAAAGCGTTCCGCAACCTGAGCCCGGCCGAATTGAACGCGCTCCGCCAGATCGCGCGCGAACGCAAGTTTTCAGCCGGCCAGGAAATCTTCAGGGAAGGAGAGCCCGGTGATGGACTTTACATTGTGACGGAGGGCTTGGTCGAGATTTCGGCCCGCATCACGCAAGATCAGGAACGCGTGTTGACACTGGTCGGTCCCGGAGAGCTTTTCGGAGAAATGGCTGTGCTTGAACTCAAGCCGCGTTCCGCCACCGCCAAGGCGGCCCGCGACAGCGTCGTCAGTTTTATTCCGCGCGATGAGCTGCTGGCGATGGTCCAGCGCTCGCCGGTCCTGGCCCTGGAACTGCTGCGGGAAATCAGCCAGCGCCTGCGCGAGTTCGATCAGCGTTACCTGCAGGAAATCCTGCAGTCGGAACGCCTCGCCGTCATCGGCCGGTTCGCCCGCTCGATCGTGCACGATTTGAAAAACCCGCTGAACGTCATCGGTCTTTCGGCGGAAGTCGCCGCCCTGGAAAGAACCACGCTGGAAAAACGTCAGCAAGCCGCCGCCACCATCCGCGACCAGATTGAGCGGGTCAGCGATCTGATCGGCGAGATTCTTCTGTTCACGCAGGGAACCCGCGCCGACTACGTGCTCGGCGTGTCCGATTACACTGTTTTCGTCCAGCGCGTGCTCGAGGAAATTCGCCCCGAAGTGGAGCGCCGAGGGGTCCGGCTCGAATCGGGAGTGCCGCCGGCTCCGGTGCGACTGGCCTTCGATCCGAAGCGGCTCTGCCGTGTGTTCGAGAACCTCATCCACAATGCCACCGACGCCATGCCTGACGGCGGCAAAATCCTGCTGCGCTTCCGCGTCGTGGGAGACGAATTGATCACAGAAATCGAAGACACCGGCCCGGGCGTGGCGCCGGAAATCGCCGGCAAACTGTTCGAAGCCTTCGCCACCTTCGGCAAAGCCAACGGCACCGGGTTGGGCCTTTCCATCTGCAAAAGAATCATTGAAGACCACCGCGGCCGGATCTGGGCGCAGAACAAGGCCGGTCGGGGCGCGCTCTTTTCGTTCGCGCTGCCGTTGCCAAAATGATTGGTGGGGATGCGAGATGCGAGATACAAGATGCGGGATGCACGCTATGAAACCACCGGTCCTCTTTCTTAGGCGTGGTGATCGGGTGACTGATAAGATGCGCCCTCACCCCGGCCCTGAGGGAGAGGGAGAAGGCGTTCCCGCGGGCGAAGCATCCCGCATCGCATATCCTGGATCCTGCATCGCCCATCCTGCGCCATGAACCGCATCCGCCTCTTGCCCGAGCAGGTCGCCAATCAAATTGCCGCCGGCGAAGTGATTGAACGTCCGGCGAGCATCGTGAAAGAACTGGTCGAGAACTCGCTGGACGCGCAAGCGACGCGCATTGGAGTCGAAATCCAGGCGGGCGGACGCAGCCTGGTTCGCGTTGCCGACGACGGACTGGGGATGAGCCGCGACGACGCCCTGCTCTGTCTGGAGCGCCATGCCACGAGCAAAGTCCGCCGCGCCGAAGATCTGGCCGCGATCGTCACGATGGGTTTTCGCGGCGAAGCCCTGCCCAGCATCGCCAGTGTCAGCCGGTTCATACTGACTACTCGCGAGCGGGAAGCGGGCGAGCCTCAAGTTCCTCCCGCTGGAAAACCGGTTTCCAACCGCGCAAACGCGGATTTGCGAACGGAAGCCGTCGAAGGCACGCAAATCATCGTCAGCGGCGGAAAGATCGTCGAAGTCAAAGCCGCCGGCGCCGCGCCGGGCACCACGGTCGAGGTGCGCCAGCTCTTTTTCAATATGCCCGCCCGCCGCAAGTTCCTGCGCAGTGAGGAGACGGAATCGGCCCACATTCAGCACTACCTGATGTTGGCGGCTCTGGCGTATCCCGAGGTGTCCTTCACTTTCCAGAAAGACGGACGTCTGGTCTGGCAGCTCGCCGCGGTCAAATCCGGAAGCGCCGCCGCCGCGCGTCTTGGGGCGGTGCGCGAGCGGCTCCGGCCGTTCTACGGGGACGAACAGAAGCTGTTGGCGGTGAGCTTTTCCACCGATGTGGTGGAACGCGAGGAGAGTGACGAGTCCGCTTCCTTCTCGCACTCCGCACCTCGCACTTCGCACTTCCATCTTTGGGGGTTTATCGGCGCGCCGGGCGTCTCGCGGTCAACCCGGGAAGACCAACACGTGTTCGTCAACCGCCGGCCGGTGGAGAATCGGGGGCTCAATTTTGCCTTGCTCGAAGGGTATCACACCGCGCTCATGAAGGGCCGCTACCCGGTCTGCTGTCTGTTTCTGGAGATGGATCCTGCGGGAGTGGATGTGAACATTCACCCGGCGAAGCGCGAAGTGAAATTTCATCGCGAAGGCGAGGTGCGACGGCTGGTGGCCCAGGGGGTGAGGCAAACGTTGCTGGCGTTCCATGGAGGACAGAGGACGGAGGACGGAGGACGGAGGATGGAAGGCGGAGGACAGAAGGCAGAGGACGGAGGTGAGAGGCCGGATGCCGCGGTTTCCGGGCCAGCTCTGCCGCATTTTCCGGCGGCTCTGAAACCAGCAGCGCTTGAGCCGCCCGCAAAACCAGCGCCCCAGCCTCCATTGCGTATGAGTTTCGCGCCTTCTCAGGTCCCACCTCCGGTTTCGAGTGCCGAGTTCGGGGTTCCGAGTCACACACCCCCTGCCTCCGACTTCCGACCCCCGAGTTCGGAAGCCTTCTCACATCCCGCATCCCCCATCCCGCATCCATCCGAACCTGTCCCTCTTCTGAACGTGCCGTTGCGACTGGTTGGCGTGATCGGGAAGCTCTATGTGGTGCTCGAGTCGGATCGCGGACTGGTGTTGCTGGATCAACACGCGGCGCATGAGCGGATCCTGTTCGAGCAAATGCTGAATCGGCTCGAGCTGAAAGAGCAGGCGCCTTCGCAAAAGCTGCTGTTGCCGGAAACCGTCGAGCTGTCGGCGCGAGACGCCAGTTTTCTGCGCGAGCAATTGGCCGTGCTGACGCGGCTGGGGGTGGGATTGAGCGAATTTGGCGAGCGCACGTTCATGTTGGACGCCCTGCCCCCGTTTGTGAAGGTGTCGGACCCGCGCCGGTTTGTGATCGAACTGGTGGATCAGCTCAAGGCGGCCGGTCAGGAAGTGAATGCTCTTCGATTGGGCGAGCACACGGTCGCCAAAACGGTCTGCCGGCATGCCGTCAAGGCGAACGACCCGCTGGCCGGGCCTGAACTGGAGAACCTGGTCAACGACTTGCGCCGCTGCGCGATGCCCTACACATGCCCGCATGGGCGCCCGACGCTCATCGAAATGAACTTTCGCGAGCTCGAGAAGAAGTTCGGCAGATCACCATAGCCCACCATGCCATTCCTGCGCGCCTTCCCAGCTCTCCGGAATCGTTTGTGCCTGGCGGTCGCCCTCCTGGCGTTGAGCGCTCCGGCTTTGGCTGGAGACCTCAGACTGGGCGCCAACGTTCTCGTTTCTTTCGCCAGCACCGAGACTGGCAGAAAAATCCTGACCACCCGAGATGAGTTTGTCCTGGCGCTGAGCCCTTTTGACCGCGCGGCGCGCATGAAGACCGATCGCCAGGTTTCCGAAAAGGAGTTTCTGGAATTCGTGGGCCGAAATATCATGGCCTGGCAGCCTGACGAAACGAACAAAATCGCCGGGCTGGTTCAACATGCAGGTGAGAAATTGGCGGCCTGGAATCTGCCATTTCCTGCAGCCATTGTTTTCATCAAGACGTTGGGACAGGAGGAGGGTAATGCCAGTTATACACGCCAGAACGCCGTGATTCTTCCGGAAAAGGATGTTCATTCTTCGGGCCTGGAGGAAACCGTCATTCACGAATTGTTCCATATTCTTTCCCGCCACAATCCGGATTTGAGAAGAAAGTTGTACCGCATCATCGGCTTCAACCTGACCGACCCAATCGACTTTCCGGAAGAGCTCAAGCAGCGGAAGATCACCAACCCGGATGGAGTGGAGAATTGCTGGTTTATTAATGTGACCAATCAAGGCGGCGCTTTGCCAGTCATGCCGATTCTTTATGCTTCCGCAGACCATTACGACCCCGGCAAAGGGGGTGAATTCTTTGACTACATGGTCTTCAAGTTTCTCGTGCTGAAGAAGAGCGGCCGTTCCTGGGCGCCAAGTTTCGCGGATGGGCATCCTCAGTTGCTGGGGCTCCGCAATGTCAAGGGATACCTTGAACAGGTTGGGAACAACACCGGGTACATCATCCATCCGGATGAAATTCTGGCCGACAATTTTGTGTTCCTGGTGAACGGGCGCGTCAATCTGCCCACGCCGCGCATTGTGGCGGACATGGAAAAGGTGCTGAGGCAGCATTGAGCGGCTGTTTCTGCGTGTGGTTGATTTCCCCGTTGTTTGGTTTCCGCCTGATTGCAGGAGCTGGAACCGGAGCCGTCGATCGTCCGCCTTTCAGGCTGTGGCCTGCCGGTCCTGTTCCTGGGAAAACGAGTGTCGCAGGCCTGGTTTTGCACCAGGAGCAAATCTGCCGCAGGCCGCACGGAGCTTCAGCTCGGATTCGGGAAAGGGCTGCCTGACAGCGTCCCGACGGGCACTTCTTCGATCCGGGCATTCTGCTGGAGAAAATCGAGCACCTTGTCGTTCATGACCTGGTCGTAGATTTCTATCAGGCCATTTCGTTTGTGCAAATCTTTCAGAAATCTGTCAGGCGGAATCTGGTACATGGCCGCCAGGGAATTGATCCGGCGCAAAATCTCCTCCTGGGAAGCTTTGATGTTTTCCTTCTCGGCGATTTTTTGCGTCAGGAACGCGTACTTGACCCGCTCCTTGGCGCCGCGGGTGGCAGTCAGGTAAATCTTTTCCTTTTCCTGCTCGATTTGCTGCCGGGGTATTCCGCGTTTCTGGTTTTCCCGGACGATGTCGTAAACCACGTTACGGGTCTCCTGGGCCACGGCCGATTCCGGCAGCTCGAAATTGACGCGATCCAGCAGGGCGCGAATCAGTTGCATGCGCATGTTTTTGTCCTGAGTGTACTTCAACTCGTTCTCGAGATCGCGCCGGACGCCTTCGCGCAGTTTCTCCAGGCTCTCGGCGCCAAAGGATTTGGCAAAGGCATCGTCGAGCGCCGGTAGCACCTTCTCCTTCACTTCCACCACCTCGACCTGGTAAACCCCTTTCTTCTGGGCGAGCTGTGGCGTGACGAAATCGGCGGGAAAATTGATGTTGACAGTCCGGTGCTCGGCGGCTTTGGCCCCCAGCAATTGCTCTGCGAATCCCGGCAGGAATGCCTGCGCCTGCATCTCGACCCAGAAATTCTTCTGTTCGGTCAGGCCCTTGGCGGTGGGCGCCAGTTCACTGATCGGTTTGCCTTCACACGTTCCGGTGTAGCTGATCACGGCGATATCGCTGTTTTGCGCCGGGCGGTCGACGGTTTTGAAGGTCACGTGTTGCTGGCGCAGCGCGTCCAGCGCCCGCTCCATGTCTTCGGGAGTGACGGTGCGGGCCTCCAGTCTGGCCGGCAGCCCTTTGTATTCCGGCAACTGGAACTCCGGCGCCGTTTCGATGGTGGCGGCAAATTGCAGCGCCTGCCCGCGGCCAAACTGTATCTCCTCAATGTCCGGATAGCCGAGCACATCCAGCTTTTGTTCCTCAACCGCTTTGCGGTAGGAATCGGAAATCAGCTTCTTTTTGACTTCGTCCTGGATTTCCTTGTCGTACTTGCGCAGCACCATGTCGCGCGGCGCTTTGCCCGGCCGGAAGCCCGGAAAAGCGGCTTCCTTTTGAAATTCCTTGGTGATGGACTCGAAGGTTTCATCGACCTTTTGCGGTTCGACTTCCACCCGCACCAGTTTCTTGCACGGGGCCAGATTTTCCACGGTTACATTCACACACAAACCTTTCCGTTGATTGCTGAAAAAGTCCAGAGCACAGCCGGCCTCCACTCATTCAGCGAGTCGAAAACCTTAGGTAAACCGACAGCAGGCGTCAAGCACGCGTGCGGCTGTCCGGCAGTGCCTCAATTTGAGATTTCGTCGAATGAATGCCACGGCAGGGCCGCGCTGCGTCGCGGCCGGACTCGCAGCAGCGCGTCCCTACCCGTCAAATCAGGACACTGCCTGCTGTCCGGCACGACAGGCGCCTTTTGCCCACCCGCCCGATAAATCAGCCGTTGCACACAATCCGGCGCGGCGCCGAACTCACCGGGCCCGGTTGAATTGCTCGACGACCTGGCGGATGGCGCGCGTGTGTTCGGGCGTGCTGCCGCAGCATGAGCCGACGACATTGGCGCCGGCGGCAAGAACTTCCGGCACACCCTGGGCCATGTCGGCGGGTGTCTGCCGGTAAACTGCCCGCCCTGCCTCCAGCACTGGAAGTCCGGCGTTGGGTTGCGCCATCGTCGGCAGCTTGCAGCTCTGGCGATAAAGCCGCACCACCTTCGCCGCACCGTGCATGTCCATGCCGGTGCCGCAGTTCAAGGCCACGACGTCGGCGCCCTTCTGCTCCACAAACCCGGCGGCATTCTCCGGCGACACGCCCATCATCGTTCGAAAAAACGTCTTGTCGGCCGAAAGATTGTAGGCCAATGAGGCGATAATGCAGGGCGCACCGGCCACCCTGGCGGCGTCAATCGCCAAACCGAGTTCCTCGAGTGAAGTTTGGGTTTCGATAATGATGGCATCCACGCCCGCCCTGACCAGCGCGCGCGCTTGCTCTTCCAACGCCTGGCGGGCGGCCACCGGCGAAAGATCCCCGTAAGGTTCTAGAACGCCGCCCAGTGGGCCGATGTCACCCAGCACGTACCCGAGCCCCTGACCGAACGCCTGGCGGGCGATACACACGCCGGCTTGGTTGAGGGTCTGGACTTCGCCGGCCAGCCCATGCCGCGCCAGCACCGTGCGGGTGGCGCCAAAGGTGTTGCTGATAAGGCAGTCGGCGCCGGCTTCCGCATAGCGCCGCTGTATGGCCAGGACCCGATCGGCATGAGTCAGGTTCCAGTGCTCGCCACAGGCGCCGCTTTCCAGCCCCGCAAGCATCAACTGAGTCCCCATCGCTCCGTCGCACACCAGCCGGCGTTCGCGCAAAGCTTCCTGAAGTGGTTTCTTCATGGCCGGATCGTCCAACAGGTCGCCAAAACAAATTTCATTTTCCTAGACCATCACCCGCCTCGAGTTGAACTCCTTCAGAGCTTGCAGCATGGCCTGGATGTTTTGACGCGGCATTCCGGGGCTGACGCCGCCTCCGACCGAGAGAATGATCCCTTCGCCGGCGCTCTTTTCCAGGACTTTCAGCGTGGCGGCGCGCACCTCGTCGGGAGTGCCACGGACGCCGATCTCGAGCGGGTTTACGTTCCCCATCAGGCACATGCGGGTTCCCACACGCGCTTTGACTTCGGCAATATCCGTTTGCTTGCCCCAGTTCAACACGTTGAACCCGCCGTCCGGCAGATAATCCAGGCTGGCCTCGACCGGGGCATCGTTGTGGTAAATCTTGACCCAGTCTTTTGGAAAGGCGTCGCAGATTCGTTTCAAATAAGGATGGGCGAATTCCTGGTAATGCTCCGCACTGATGAATCCCACGATGTCGTCCAGGATGAAAATGCCCTCTACAGTGTCTCCCATTGCTTGTTGCTGAGCCTTCAGCCAATCGATGATCAGCCGGGTGCAGAGATCGATCAGCCGGTGCGACCATTGCGGCTGTTCTACCAGGTCCATCATGAACTCCGTGGTGCCGCGGACGAAGCTGGCGGTGCAAAGCGGGCCGCGCGCCGTGACCAGGGGCAGGATCTCTCCCTGGTCCAGAATGCGTTGCCGGTGCATCCTGATGCGGTGCAATGTCAGCGCCATAAAGGCGTCGTTCTCCACCTCGTATTGCGGGAGTCTCTCAAGGTCCTCGAGATGATGAAGCGTGGGGAATGCGCTGGGCGTATTGCCCGGCCAGAATTTCATCCCGGCGCCCAGCGCCGACGGCTCCGCTGCCATGCCATATTCCATCCACCACGAAGGCACAAAGATGATGTCCGGAAATTCCCGGTGAATCCTCAGGTTTGATTGAAACCACAATTCCGGATCGAGATAATAATCCAGATGATTCAAGCCGAGGTAACCGGGTATCCATGGACTGTCGATAATCAAGGCCATGGGGATCTGGTCCAACTTTTCAAGCCGGGCTGCTCGCTTGAAGATTTCCCATTGTTCGGGTCTCATGATTTCTTCTTCATCGGTCAGTCGTTTGCAGCGCGGCGCGCAGGTAACCCATGGCGTAAGCCATGCCTGCGTGCCAGGGAGCGCCGCACGACATCTGCGGTGTGTGGTCTGGGATCAAAACCCCATCGTATCGGTTCTTTTTCAAAATCTGCAGCACGCGGATCATGTCAACGTCCCCGTCATCGATGAACGTTTCGCGATAGTAAGGCGCCTTGCCGGTCACGTTGCGGCAGTGGACATAGGCCAGTTTCCGCTGCCGGCCGTATTGATCCACCGCCTCGTAAAAGTCGCCCTCCGTCATTTCCGCCAGTGTGCCAAGGCAAAACTCCAGTTGGTTGGACGGGCTGGGTTTCCGGTCGAGGACACGCTGATAAAGATGCGGCTGATAAACCAGACGCGGCTGCCCGCGCAGCGTGGGCGTCGGGGGATCGTCCGGGTGCAAAGCGAGTTTGACGCCAGCCTGTTCCGCCACCGGCACCACTTCATCCAGAAAAGCGCCGAAACGGCTCCAGAGTTCATCCGGCGTAATGGCCGGCACCGTGCCCTTCGGCGCGTTGGGATCGTAGATCATGTTCCACACCATGCCCTTCGGCATCGGTGTGTCGAGCGGACCGTCCATGCCGACGGACAGGGCGCCGCCGCGGGCGTAGGGTCCGGTGGTGCGGCCCGCCACGCCGGCGAGGCTGAAGTTGTAGCCCATGATGGGAATCCCGGCTTCGCCCAGGCGGCGGAGGATGATCTTGACGTTCTCGATTTGCCGCTTTCTTTTGGGTCCATCGAGCAGCACGTCGTGCCAGTGGGCGGGGTCGAAGTTTTCGATCGCTTCGAGTTTCAGGTCCGCAGCTTCGACGGCCCGGCGCAGATCGACCAGTTCGTCCAGGGTCCAGAGTTGATCGGGATTCCCGGCGAGGCCCCAGCCCTGTTCCGTGCCGGTCGGCTGATTGTCACGGGAACCGTGCGCGTCACCTTTGAAGTAATCGACCAGGTGCGCCACGATATGGGTAGCGCCGGCCTGGCGCGCGAACTGGAAATTTTCGCGCGTCAACATGTGACGATACAGACCCAGCCCCAGTTTCATGTCTTTTCGACGAGGAACCGTGTCCAGTATGCGGCATCGTTCGATTGATGCCAGCTTTTTTGCCGGAACCAGGCCGGGCCGGGCGCGACCGGGACCGGTCGCCGCTCGGAGTCCCCGCCTTCAGGCGGGACAATGCAGCTCAATCGGAGGCTACGGAGATCACAGAGGCGCTGCGGTTGACTCGTCAATTCAGCTTGACGCTCCAGGATTCCAAACCTCAGAGTTGAGGGAATTAGAACCGAACCGGAGACTTCCGAGGCGCGGGGGCCGTCAATGCTCTTGTCGTTACGCGAGCTCCGGTCGGACCTGGCGACCGCGATCGGCGCGAACAGGCCGAAGGCATAAAATAATTCTTGGAAAGGCACGCAATGTCGAAAGAAAGAGACTCTTTTGTTTCAGCGAAGTTGGCGAAAATGACCCTGGTGGAAAAATGCGGCCAGGTTCTCACCTTCACCTGGCGCGGGGCTTACCTGACGCCCTCGGGGATCGAACAGGTCACCAAACTGCACGCCGGCGGCCTTTGCCTGGAGCCGTACGCGCTGGAAACATGCAAGAACCTTTATTGGGGACGTTCGCAGGTCGACCCCAACTTCAAAAAGCCGAAGGACTATTTCGACATCGCGCATACCTACTTTGACGACCATAGCTACGGCGTGAGCGTGACTCCGGAAGAGCTTACGGTCGCCCTCAACAAGCTGCAGGAAATCGCCATGAGCCGGCCCTCCGGCATCCCCCTGCACGTCACCATCGACATGGAAGGCGATTTCAAAAACGATTACACCTCCGGTCACGTCATACAGTTCCCACCGCCCATGGGAATGACCGCCATTGGAGACCTCGATCTTGCCTATAAGGTGGCGAATACGCTCGGCAAGCAGATGGCCGCCATCGGTGTAACGCAGTTCTATCACCCGGTCTGCGACGTCAATATCAATCCGTTGAACCCCGAAATCGGCGTGCGCTCCTTCGGCGATGATCCGAATATCTGCGCGAGGTACGTGGAGGCGACGGTGCGCGGGTATCAGGATGCCGGCATTGTCGCCACGGTCAAACACTTCGCAGGCCGCGGCGATTCGGCGACCGACGCGCACGACACGCTGGACGTGTGCCGGGGGGACCTGAAGCGGATGCGCGAGGTCGAGCTGGTCACCTTCCAGGCGGGCATCAATGCGGGCGCCAAGGCCCTTATGACGGCGCACACCATCTATCCGCCCTTCGACAAGGAGTTTCCCGCGACGCTGTCTCGGAAAATCCTCACCGATCTTCTGAGGGGAGAAATGGGGTTCAAGGGTGTCATCGTTTCGGACGCCATCGGCATGGCCGCCATCCTGAAGAAGTGGCCGCTCCCTCAGGCGTGCGCCATGGCGATCAAGGCGGGCGTGGATACCATCCTGCTCAAGGCGGACGATGAATCCCGCTCCCAGTGTTTATTCGGCATCAAGAGCGCCATCGAGCGCGGCGAGTTGTCGGTGGAAAGACTCGATGACGCGGTCCGGCGGCTGTTGTGCATGAAGTACGACCAGGGCCTGTTCGAAAAAGCCGGGAAAATGGATCCGGCGAAGACCAAGGCCATCGTCAGAGCCAAGGAAACCATCGACTTCTCTTGGGAAGTGGCGCACAAGGCGCTTCTGGTGGTCCGCGACGACAAGAAGCTGCTGCCCCTGAGCAAGGACAAAAAAATCCTGGTCATCGAACAGTGCATTCCCTATTCCTTCCTGGGCAAGGATCTTTATAGCCATGCGCACATGTTCTGCGAACAGATGTCCAAGCATTCCATCAACCTCATCCTGGACGACACGGCTTTCCACGCCAGCGACGAGGACGTGGAGGAGGCGCTGGAGCTGGCAAAAAAAGCGGACCTCGTCGTCATGACCAACTACTACGCGCGCATCGAAAAGCGAGGCAACAACCAGCACCTGGTGAAGGCATTGAAAGCAGCGGGACACACCGTGATTGTCGTGACCAACTTCCCCTACCTGAAAGGCACTACCAAGGACGCCGATGCAGTGATCTGCAATTTCTCAGGCTCGCCCGATTCGATCAGGGTTGCCGCGGATCTTCTGTTCGGGGCTGTAAAGCCTTATCCGTCGACGAAGATGCCGATCGACCTGAGTGCCGAAAAGAACCTCCCTGTCCAGGAACCCGCGGCTCCGCCGAAGAAGCCCGCGAAGAAGCCGGCGGGCAAACAAGGCAACCCGTGGGGAGGCAAGTGCTAGAGTAAAGCGCCTTTCCACATAGCGAGTATGATCCATCATTCCGAGCGCCAGCGATGAATCTGAGATTCCGAGCTGGCGCTCGGAATAGCAATGGACGCTAGAGCATATCTCACAAACACCCGGTTTTGGAGGGCACTGCTTTGTCGGTGCCCAAACATTGAAGAAACAATAGGGAAGCGACGAAGCGCTTCCCTCCAGCAAATCACCAATGAGCGAAAGTAAAATGCCGAAATCCACTGCGTTCGACGTGCGTGATATTTTCACGATCCCGGGAGCTAAAATAGCCGCCATCTACGAAAAGAATAAGATGGCGGTTCACTTCCAAGGGATGTCCAAGACGCTCCAGTTCCCGCAAACGGTGGCTCTGCAAGGAGCTCCCACCTGTTCGATCGGCATTTCGCCTTACGGTCTCTACAACCGCCTGAATGACGCGGGCAGACTCATCATGCTGAACCAAAAGGCGATCCAATTCGCCTCCGCGCCGTTTATCCGCATCGATGACAAGTGCACGATGCTGACCCAGAAGAAGCCGCAGGTTGCGGAGGCACCCGACGACATCCCGGCGATCGGGAATTACTACCATCCCGCGATTGCGGAAAAGAACGTTTCGCTCACCATCGCGGCTCCGTCGATGGAGATGGCCTTCAAGCTGGGGAAAGTGAAGGTCGTTCGCAGGCTCATATCGCCGCTGCTTTCAGGCAACGAGCAGACGCTGATGCCCATCGGGGTTGAAGAGTACGAGGTGGAAAACACCTCGAACGAACCCCAGACGATCACACTGGTCGTCCCCAAGCCGTCGCTGATCAATCTCCAGGAAAAGGAGCTCAAACCGACTGACCAGGACAGCGTCTATATCAGCTCCGCGCCGGTCCACGGCCACGCGCATGAAGAGTTCCGGTCCGCGGGCGTCCGCGGCGTCGTCATGGGAAGCACGGAAAGCCCCAACCGGATGGTGCTCGCCGCTGCGGAAACGCCCGGGGTGTCGATCGATATTCAGCCCTATTTCTGCCTGAACCGGCTCGCTCAGGATTTGTTGCTCAACGAAGACGGCAGTTTCTATGAAAAACGGCCGCCCGTCCTCCGCAGCGATTATGGATCCGCCATCAGCCTCACGTTCACCGTCGAGCCCAAAGCAACCAAGAAAGTTGCCCTGGCCGTGGCTCTGGACTTCCCCGAGCAGGTCTACATTGACGGCACGAAATTCGAGCGCAAGTACGTCAAGAACTTCAAGGATGACCGGTCGCGGGCGGTGGAAATGGCCAAGCTCGCCCTGGATAGCTATCCGCTGTGGTGGGACCGGACCGTGGCGATTCAAAAACGAATTTTTGATTCGATTCAGTCCGGCGCCTCCTACAAAGGGGACAGGGCCGGCGCCCTGCGCCTGACCAGGCTGATCCTGAACGAACTCCATTTCCCTTTGTCCAACGCCATAGTCTGGATCGAGGATGAGAAAGGTCGGGAGCGCGCCCGGTTCCTGGAATGTTTCGACTATGCCTATATCGATCCTTCGGATGTGGATTGGTATTCGATGGTGCTTTTGATGCTCTTCCCGCGCGTGGAAAAAGATCTGTGCCAGGGTTTCATTGATTCGATTCAGGCCGAGGATCCCACGCCTCGCTTTTACCACCACCACGCTTCGTTCACCGAAGCCAGAAAGCATTACCAGGAACATCCCGAGGAATACGAAGGCGTGTCGATGACGCAGATCCGCGATGCCTTCAAGACCAAGGGCAGCGTCGCCCACGATCTGGGCGCTATGCCCAAAGGCCATCCCCTGCGCAATGTGAGCGACTACGCCTGGTACAACAACAACTACTGGGTGGACCTGTTCCCCAAGCTGATGATGCGGGTGTTGCGCAACGTGAAGTTCACGGGCGATATCGATTTCCTGAAGAAGAATTGGGAGACGCTCAAATTCGGCCTGGAGTCTCTGCTTAAACTCGATTTCGATGATGACGGCCTGCCCGAGGGCTATCCCGACGAGGTGAAAAACACCTTCGACAACCTGGTCCTCTTCGGTGCCGATGCCTACGACGCCACGCAGTTCCTCGGCGGCTGCCAAGCCATGATCAAAATGGCTCAAATGCTCAACGACAAACCCGGCGAGGCGCAAATCCAAAACGCGTTCGACAAGGGCTGGGCTAGTCTCGAGAGACTATGGCGGGATGGGAAGAACAAGAAAGGCGAGAAACTTCAGTATTACGTTACCTGTTATGATCCGAAAACGGGAAACACCAATACCGATGTTTGGACCAACCAGCTCGATGCCCTCTGGTATCTGATCGCCATCGGCGAAGAGCCTCTTATCCCCGAAGACCGCGCCAGGAAGATTTTAAAGACGATTTACAGGAACAACCGCGCCTACATGGGCTGGGCCATGTGCAAGACCGAGGATGGTAAACCGGTGGAATCGGACCAGGGAAAAGACGTCTATACGACCTCCAATTACGTCTTCGCCCAGTTGTTGGATTACTACGGCATGGTCAAGGAAAGCAAAGACGTTTACAAGCACATGGACAGGGTCGTCTTCGATTACGGCAATTCCATGATCACCCCGGATAACCTCCGGGCCGAATTCGAAAAGGAAGCCGGAGAATCCAAGCCGGGACCCCATTATATCGTCGCCGCCTATCCCCGGCCCGGGGCCGTCTGGACTCATCTTGTCATGAACTACATCAAGGACCTGCAGGCCAAGACCAAATCCAAGACGATTGAGCCGCAGGACCTGATCCCGTTCTTCTCCGAGTTGCTGAACGGGAAAACCGGTTGAAGGTTGCAGGTTGAAAGTTGCAGGTTGGACCGGCGCCGAACCAACCTGCAACTTTCAACCTGCAACCTGCAACAGCCAAACAAGAATCAATCGACATGTCCAAGAAGTACGACATCACGTTCGTCGGCCACATGTGCTACGACGAGATCACGCCGTTCGGCGGCAAACCCCATGTCGCCCCGGGAAGCGCCGTATTGTGCGGGGCCATGGTCGCCGCCCGCGTCGGGAAAAAAGTTGCCGCCGTCGTGAAAATGGCCAAAAAGGACGAAAACATCTTGCAGCCGATGAAGGATGCAGGCGTGGACACGTATCTCATCCCGAGCGACGAGACAACATTCTCCAGGGTGGTGCACGAGTCGGAGAACGTGGATGAACGCAGGTTGATCCTGGTCAAGTCCGCGGGCCTGATATCCATGTCCGATGTTCCACCCCTCCAGACCAGGTGCGCCCACCTGGCCGGCATCTCGGATACCGAATTCGACATGGCGCTTATGAAAGGCCTGAAATCCAGAGGCTACAGCCTGTCGGCCGACATGCAGAGTTTTGTTCGGCATGTGACTCCCGTGACCCGCGAGATCGAGTTCAGCGATGTCGCGAACAAACGGGAAATCGTGGCCATGATGGACAAGGTGAAGTTGGATGTCGTTGAGGCCCGCATCCTGACCGGAACCGACGATCTGGAGAAGGCGGCTGTCATCATCGAAGGATGGGGCTGCCCGGAAATACTGATCACACATTCTCCCGGAGTGCTGGCGCGGGTGAACGGAAAGACCCTTTACGAGAAGTTCTCAAACCAGAGCATGGTGGGCCGGACCGGACGCGGGGATACCACTTTCGCCGCATACCTTTCCCACCGGCTGGACCATGGGCCGGCGGAATCCCTGAAGTTCGCGGCTGCGCTTGTCTCGATTAAGATGGAAACGCCCGGACCATTCAAAGGAACGCTGGAGGATGTTGCAAAGCGACTGAAGGCAAAACACTCCTCGTAGACCTGCAGCCGCTTGGCCGGTGGGTAGTTTCAACCGCTCCATAGCTGGGCTCTTGGAGTCAGCGAACTGGAAGCCCGTTCTCGTCTTTCGCGTTCAATAACATCAATTCCGCTTCATGTGCTCCTTGACGAGCCAAAGCAACCGGCGCGTCGGACAACACGGCCAGCAATTGTTCGTCATTGATTTCCCTGGGTCGCGCGGATTCAGTTGTCTCGACAATGGTCAAAGCCGAGGCAGAATCCATTTCCGTGCCGACTATGTGCACTCGGCTCGGTGGCGGTAGATCTACCGGACTTGCCGACCGACGGGTCTGATTCGACACACTCTTCGGTGTGCGCAATTCCAGGAGCGCGAACGTGCAGATCCCCACAAACGCAGTGACGCACAACGCCTGACGGAGATGTCGGCTGCGCTTTCGCTGCCGCGCGGCTTGCAGGGTCTTGTCCAGCAGGGCAGCCTGGAATTCCGGCGGGACGACCTCTTCCAGCAAATCGTCAATCAGCGGTTTGGTCGGTTTATTCATTTTGCAGTCGCTCCAGCACCTTAGCCTTCAATTTGCGGCGGACCCGGCCCAGGAGGGATTCCACCGCCTTTTCGGTCATCTGTCGTTCATCAGCGAGTTCCCGCACCGGTCTGCCATCAAGATACTTTTGTTCGAGCAGCGCGCTTTCGTCGGCAGGCAACCCCGCAAGTCCTTCCTGCATCAATTCCGAGAGACGCGCGTCCGCATCCGTGCTTTTCAGATCGGCCTCGGCAGATTGCTGCCGGGTGAATCGCGCAAGGAGCTTGTGATAGCGGCTGTGTTTCCGCATCTCGTCTGTGACGCAGTGGCGTGCCACCATCGCCAGCCAGTTCCAGAAGGCAGATTCGGAATCGAAAGGCCGGACGTGACGCGCCACGCGCACGCAGGTGAGTTGCAGCGCTTCACGCGCGATTTCCTCCTGGCCGCCGGCAACGACAAACACGTAACGGAGCAGTCGGTTGAAATAGAGTTTCCAGAATTCACGGAACGCCCCTTCATCTCCTCGTGACAAACGACGCGTCAGAATCCTGCAGTCGGGGCAGGACTGCGCGGATTCGGACGTTGTTTCATCGACAATGTCAGAGGGCGAATCCACACACAGTGCCGGAGTGATGATCAGTCCGTCGAAATTGCTCTCAACAAAAGTCATCCTGCCAACCGTTCATTGGGCTTTGGGCTTCTCAGGACTCTTTCCCGTCCTCAATTGTTTCAGCACATCGTCAATTGTCTTCAGCTTGTCGGCTTCACCCACGGCAACCAGTACCTTGGTATCCTTGTGGTAACTGACTTCAGGCCGCCGTGTGATTCCGAGCATCTTCCAGCCAGTATCAATGGTGCTGGTAATGTCTTCCACTTTATACCCCGCTTCAAGATAGGGTGCGAGCTGATAGAACCTGCAAATGACGGGATCGTGCTGAACCTGAGGCTTGTCGCAGAAGAAACACCAGATCGAATTCTCCGTCGGCCTGCCGTCCGTCTTGAAACCGCAACGGAAGGTCCAGTCAAAATAGAATGTGACCGGGCTGGCCGTCCAGGACTCCCGTCTGTCATTGATATAGTCTGTCCAGGCGTAGCGCTCAAGCTTCGTGGTGGCGCGTTGCAGGGCTTCAAACAATTGCTCGACCGTAACATTCCTCACCGACAGGGCGGGTAGTTTCGTGTCCGCATACTCATCGGGAATGACTGCGTTGAGCGGCTTGCCAATGGCTTTCTCAATGGTCTTAACCAATTCGCCCGGCGTGCCGCCACGAAAATCCAGATCAAAGCGTGGCAATGAATTGGTGGCCGGGGCCAACGCTCTTTCCAGGTCCGCCCGGGTCAAGGGCCGGTCCGCCGGCAATACGGACAAATTGACAGGTTGGGCGACGGCCAAATTGAACGAGAGCGTTCCCATCGAAAGCAGTAATAGATGTGTTTTCATAATGTATCCAGTTCCAACCAGAATTACGCTCACCACGGTCAAATCCTTCAAGAATCTTTAACCGGAAGCTCTGTCGGGGTTCGCGATCATTGGCGCAATTCGCGTCTGCCTTTTCTTATCCGCGGTCATCCGTGTTCATCCGTGGTTGATTATTGGTTGCGGCGCCGCCGCGCTGGGGAATTCGCGGTTTATCAATATTTGCCTTGCCCTCGTCCGCCAGGTTCCGTAGAAAAGGCCGCACCCAAAACGCCGCCGCCGGCAGCGGCTGGACGATGTTGTGCGATACTCGAACCAGCCCGTCTGCCGACTGATGCTGAGAGGGTTATGAGCGAGCCATGAAGAATACACCAGACCAAACCCATCCCGCGGACAGGGTCGAATCCGCAGGCCAGACTGCTTTGAAAGACGTTTTCAAGCACGACTTTTATATTGGCGCCGCCCTCAGCGTCGACCAGATTTCCGGCAAGGAGCTGGACGCCATCGCCCTGGTGAACAAACATTTCAACACCATCACGCCGGAAAACATCCTGAAGTGGGAGGAAGTTCATCCGGAACCGGACCGATACAATTTGGAAGCGCCGGACCGTTATGTGGCCTTTGGCGAAAAGCACAAAATGCATATCATTGGCCACACGCTGGTCTGGCATTATCAGACGCCGGCCTGGGTGTTTCAGGACGCATCGGGCAAACCCCTGAGTCGTGAGGCGTTGCTGGAACGAATGAAGGACCACATCTTCACCGTGATGGGCCGTTATCGGGGACGAATCCACGGTTGGGACGTCGTCAACGAAGCCATCATGGCGGATGGTTCTTTCAGGAAATCCAAATGGTTGGACATCATTGGCGAAGACTATGTGCTCAAGGCCTTTGAATTTGCCCACCAGGCCGATCCCCACGCCCAGCTCTATTACAATGAGTACGACTATGAGTACCGCCCCAAGTGTGAAGGTGTCATCCGGCTCATCAAGAACCTGCAGGCAAAAGGTGTCCGCGTGGATGGCGTTGGCATACAGGGTCACTGGTTTCTGGACTTTCCGCGAATCGATGAGATTGAAGCCTACGTCCTGGCCCTCGCCCAGTTGAAGGTAAAACTGATGATCACTGAGCTGGACATAGGAGTGCTGCCTTTTTGTCATCTCGATTCCCCCAAAGCCGACCTCTCTTCGTTGGATGCAGAAATGCAGAAGAAGCTCAATCCCTATCCGAACGGCCTGCCGGACGCCGTCCAGAAAGACCAGGCAGAGCGGTACGCCGATTTGTTTTCACTCTTCCGGAAGCATCGGGACAAGTTCAGCCGGGTCACGTTTTGGGGCGTGCATGACGGCCAATCCTGGCGCAGCTACCTGCCCATCGTCGGCAGAACCGACTATCCCCTGCTGTTCGATCGTCGCTGCCAGCCAAAGCCTGCCTTCAATGCCGTCGTAAAAGCGGCGAAGGGCAAAGGCTGATAAGACGGAAATCAGAGAATCGTCCATTGCGCAGAATTTTTACCTTGAGTCTGTCCGTGCAGACGAAAGAATGAACTGATGATGCAGCAGACCGTTTTGACGGTGACGAAGTAAACCAACAAACCGCACAGACTATGGCAGAAGAATTTCATCAAAAACTCTCCTTCAAGGAAAAGGCCGGCTACGCCGCCGGCGACATCGCCACCAATTTCTTCTTCATGTCGATGATTCTCTATCAAAACCGTTTTTATACGGACACGGTGGGGATTTCGGCCGTCGCAGTTGGCTTTATTTTCCTCGTGTTGCGGCTGGGCGACGCGGTCATCGACCCGGTCATCGGCGCCCTTTCCGACCGGACCAACACCCGCTGGGGCAAGTTCCGGCCTTGGGTGTTGTTTACGGCAATACCATTTGGCGTCATCTTCTGGCTTGTTTATGTGACTCCTAACTTTGGACCGCAAGGCAAGCTCATCTACGCCTATATCACCTATACCCTGGTGATGGTGCTCTATTCGTCCAATAATACGCCGTATTCCGCCCTGATGGGTGTCATGACCCCCGATGCCAATGAACGTACCAGTATCGCAAGTTATCGTTTCGTAGCCGCCATGTGTGGGCAGCTTTTAATCCAGGCCCTGGTCCTGCCGCTCGTCGCGAAATTCGGCCAGGGCAGCAGCACCAGCGCAAAAGGATGGGCGATTACAATGGGCATATTCGGCGCGGTCATGGTTGTGTGTTACCTGACCACTTTCTTCAACACGCGTGAACGGGTACAGCCCGATCCGCGGCAGAAGTCGTCCCTGCGCGACGACCTAAAGGATGTACTCACCTGCAAACCATGGCTTGTGATGTTCATCCTCACGCTGCTCGTCTTCACCACGCTCGTGTTGCGCGGCAGCGCCTTGAACTACTACTTCGCCTACTACCTTGATCAGGGTGCAATCCGGGGTTTTTTGGATAAGGTAGGTTTGGCTTCGATAGGGGCCGGCGGAGTCACCGGTTGGAAATCCGCCCTGGATGCCCTCGGCCTTATCGTCAAGCCCGATGGTTCCAATGCCGCAGCCGTTGGGCTTGCGTTCTTCATGACGCTGGGCAGCTTGATTCAGATTGTCGGTATCGTGTTCTCCAAGCCGCTTGCCGACCGCTTTGGAAAGAAAGCGGTTTTCATTAGCGGGATGGCGGTCACGACCATTGCTACAATACTGGTGTATTTTGTCACTCCTACTTCGATGAATCTGATGGTCGTGTTGAGCATTTTGTGGCCGCTCGGCTGGGGTCCGACGGTCCCGCTGTTGTGGGTGATGATGGCTGACGTCGCCGACTATTCGGAATGGAAAAATTCGCGCCGGGCCACCGGGTTTGTTTTCGCGGGCATCGTCTTCGCGCTCAAGGCCGGGCTCGGCCTCGGCGGGGCGCTCGCCGGCTGGCTGCTCGCCGCCTACGGCTACGTCCCCAATGTGGCCCAATCGGAGCATGCATTGATGGGCATCCGCCTTTGCGCGACAATTTATCCCGCCATCCCATTTATCATTGGACTGGTTTGCCTGATAAATTATCCGATTGGCAAGACGCTCAATCTCCGCATCCAGAACGAGCTCCTCGAACGTCGGAAACAATTTGCTGCTCAATCCCCCGTTTCCGAAACTCGATAAAAACATGCTGTCCGATTCGCTCCCCTGGTTCGCCTCCGCCGGTCTGCTGGCCGGAACTCTGGCCGGCGCTCACGCGCAGCCGACCCTGAAGGACGCCTTTAAAGACAGTTTTCTGGTCGGCGCCGCGCTGAACCCGGAACAATTCTCCGGCAAAGCCGGATGCGAGAATTCGCTCATCGTCACCCAGTTCAACACCATCAGCCCGGAAAATGTTCTGAAATGGGGCCGCGTTCACCCGGAACCGGACCAATACAATTTCGGTCCCGCCGATCGTTACGTGGAGTTTGGCCAGAAGAACCACATGTTCATCGTCGGGCATGCGCTCGTCTGGCACCATCAGACGCCTCCGTGGGTTTTTCGGGATGAAGAACGCAATCTCGTGGACCGCGACACTCTTTTGAAAAGGATGCACGACCACATAGCGACTGTGGTGGGACGGTACAAAGGAAAAATCGGTGGGTGGGACGTGGTCAACGAAGCGGTGGATGAAGACGGGAAATTGCGCCAGTCGCCTTGGCTGAAAATCATCGGCGAAGATTATATACTCAAAGCCTTTCACTACGCGCACGAAGCCGACCCGGGGGCTGAGTTGTATTACAACGAGTATTCGGCGGAGAACTGGCGGAAGCGCGCGGGCACCATTGCCTTGATCAGGAAGCTGCGATCGCAGGGCGTCTCCATCGCCGCCGTCGGCTTGCAGGGTCATTACACGATGGATTGGCCCAAGCCGCGCGCGCTCGACAAAACGATCAAAGCGTTTGCCGCCTTGGGCGTGAAAGTGAGCGTCACCGAATTGGACGTGGACGTGCTCCCTTCGCCCACCAGCTCGCAGGCGGCGGAAGTCAGCCTGAGTTTTGCCCGCCAGCCGAAATTCAATCCTTATACGAACGGCCTGCCCGTCTCGGTGGAGCGCGCCTTGGCAGAACGCTACGCTGGGTTGTTCGCCGTGTTCGTCAAAGACCGGGAGATGATGAGTCGCGTGACCTTTTGGGGCGTGACGGACGCGAGTTCGTGGCTCAACAACTGGCCGATCCGGGGCCGAACCAGTTACCCGCTTCTCTTCGATCGCGATTGCAGCCCCAAACCGGCATTCGACGCCGTCATCAAAACCGCGATGGCCCGGGCCTGTAAATAGGGTTCAAACCGGGATGGACAGTCTTCTCAGGGCGTCTCAACAGCCGCTGAATGGTGAGTCGGTTCCAGCGCTGGAACAGGTCCTCCCTCTCCCGTCCGACAGGAGGGCTGGGGTGAGGGAGAGCGTAAAGCGCCACCCAAGAATAAGGACAAGACTCGCGGCGATTTCAACTCGGCCTGCAGTTTTGTCTCGACCTGTGCTGGACGTTTGTCTTTAAGAGAACAATCATGCGCCTCACTTTTGTTTCGATCGCCACCATCGTCGCGGCCCTTCACCCGGCCTGCGCCGCGGTTGCCACCCAGGAAATCTGCGTCCCCTGTGGGCAGCGGGTTGAGTTGAGCGACCAGTTCAGCCACCTCCGTGCCCCGGGCGCCACCCGCATTGAAGGCGCGCCACGGCGCGGCGATGAAGCCTTCCGCGAGGAAATTTGCGGAACAAATTTCACGCTGACGGTTTCCGACCTGCCCGCGGGCAAATACACCGTTCAGATCGGCTTGGTCGAAGTCGATTGCTCCGCACCCGGCCAAAGAGTGTTCGACATCACCTGCGGCAGCCAGGTGCTCGCGAGTAATCTCGACATTTTCGCCGCCGCCGGCGGAACGGGAAAGGTGTATTTTGTCACCGGCCAGGTTGATTATGACGGGGACGCAGTTCACGGGCCGCTGGCGTTCACCTTCACCGGTCGCACCAACGAGGCCAAGCTGAACTCGCTGGAAATCCTGGACGCCTCCGGCCGATCCCTGGTTTATATGCGCGCCGCGGATTTGATCGACGCGGGAGACGCCGGCGCGTTGAAAGTGCCCGACATTGGGAGCGGGTCCGAGTATTGGAAAAGCCCCACGAACGGCTTGAAATTGCGCGTGGACGATCTCGTGCGCAGGTTGTCGCTGGCGGAGAAGGTGCAACAGATGCGCAACGCCGCCCCGGCCGTTCCGCGGCTGGGCGTTCCCGCTTACAATTACTGGAACGAATGCCTCCACGGCGTCGCGCGCGCCGGGGTGGCCACGGTCTTTCCGCAGGCCATCGGCATGGCCGCGACCTGGGACGTCCCATTGATTCAACAGACGGCCGATGTCATTGCCACCGAAGCCCGCGCCAAGCACAACGACTACGCCGGCAAACACGAGGGCAACAGCGCGATTTACTACGGGCTTACGTTCTGGACACCTAACATCAACATCTTCCGCGACCCGCGCTGGGGCCGCGGCCAGGAGACTTACGGCGAGGACCCCTTCCTCACCGCCCGCTTGGCGGTGGCTTTCGTCCGGGGATTGCAGGGCGACAACCCGAAATACATCAAGGCGATGGCCTGCGCGAAACACTTTGCCGTGCACAGCGGCCCGGAGCCCGAACGCCATCGTTTCAACGCCGTTCCACCCGAGCGCGACCTTTACGAAACGTTCCTGCCACATTTCGAAGCCGCCGTGCGCGAAGGCCGCGTCGGCGCCGCCATGGGCGCTTATAACGCTGTCGATGGCGAACCCGCCTGTTCGAATCCGTTTTTGCTCACCGAACTGTTGCGCAAACAATGGGGTTTCACCGGCCACGTCGTGTCCGATTGCGGCGCCATCTACGATGTTTTCGCGAATCATCAAACCGTGAGCACACCCGAGGAAGCCGCCGCCCGCGCGGTCAAAGCCGGTTGCGACCTCTGCTGCGGCACGGATTACAGCAGTCTCGTTCGCGCAGTGAAAAGAGGGTTGATCACAGAAAATGAAATCGACGCCGCGCTCGCCCATGTGCTGGAAGCGCGCTTTCGACTCGGCTTGTTTGATCCGCCGTCCGATGTGCCTTATGCGCAAATACCGATCACCGAAAACAACACGCCACAGCACGAGGCGCTGGCGCTGCGTGTGGCGCGGGAATCCATCGTTCTCTTGAAGAACAACGGCCTCTTGCCGCTCGATCGGTCCAGGATCAAACGCATTGCCGTCATTGGCACCAACGCCAACTCCGTGCCGCTGTTGCTCGGCAACTACAACGGCACGCCATCGAATCCAGTGACCCTGCTGGAAGGCATCAGACAGGTTGCGGGCACGAATATCGAAGTCGCCTACAGGCCCGGTGGCCCGCTCGCGGCGCGCAATGACGGGAAGGATGAATCCGGCGCCGACCTGGCCAATGCCGTTGCCGCCGCGCGCGCGGCGGACATCATCATTTACGTCGGAGGTATCAACGCGCGATTGGAGGGTGAGGAAATGAAAGTCGATTACGAAGGTTTCAGCGGCGGTGATCGGACCCGGATTGAACTGCCATCGGTGCAGGAGGACCTGCTCAAGGCGTTGCACGCGACCGGAAAGCCGGTGGTGTTTGTCAACTGCAGTGGCAGCGCCGTGGCCATGCCGTGGGAAGCCGAAAATCTGCCAGCCATTGTGCAGGCATGGTATCCCGGCGAAGAAGGCGGACGTGCCGTGGCGGAGGTTCTGTTCGGCGCCGTGAATCCCGCCGGGCGCCTGCCGGTCACGTTTTATCGTTCCACGGCGGATCTGCCTCCGTTTGAGGATTATTCAATGAGCAACCGCACCTATCGCTACTTCAATGGCCAGCCCCTGTTCGCTTTCGGACATGGCCTCAACTACACACGATTCGATTACCGCCGCGCCGCGCTGGCGGCAGCCAGCGCGACTGCGGACAGCACTTTGAAACTCACCTTCCGTCTCACGAACACTGGTTCACGCGACGGCGATGAAGTGGCGCAAGTCTATTTCCGACATGTCAAATCCCCATTGCCTCAGCCGAAACTGGCGCTTTGCGCTTTTGCCCGGGTTCATGTCCCCAAAGGGAAATCGGCCCAACTGGCCGTGGAAATTCCGGTCAAACGATTCCGCCATTGGGACACGACAAAGAAACAATACACGGTCGAACCAGGCGAGTACGAGCTGATGTTGGGCGCGGCCTCGGATGACATCCGGGTGCGCTTGCCGATGACTGTTGCGGCCCAAAGACCGTAGGAACTTGCTGTCGATGTTAGAGACGAGCTGCGAATGCGCTGTCAACGGGAGGGACGCGCTGCTGCGCGTCCAGGCCGACCGGCAGGTCGGGCCTCACCGATCAGCTCACGGACCCCGCCGGAACCGTGCGCTGAAGCAACACCGATCCATCCTCGCTCGCGCTCGTCTTCGCCCATGCCAATCTTTTGTACGTACGTTCAAACCTTTGGTCAACCCTTATGCAGCCTTTCGGGGCAAACACGCCGGATACTCAGAGCAAAACCAGGGTTGCCCCGATGCCATTTGGTGGCAGGCATTGAGGCAGGGAACCGCCACTGATTTCGGGGGATTTACGGCGAAAGCCGCTACGCGCTAGAAATGCCCCAGGACGGGTGGCGCAAGATTCAGTCATGAATTTTTCGTGTAAATGGAGGATGGAAGGATCAGAGTCGCTGATACGGATTGAGGCATTTTAGTGCAATCGGGCAAGACCCCGCAGAAGATCGTCTTGCGTGCTCGGGTCGTGTTGCTCGCCAGCCATGGAGTGCCCAAAACGCGATCTCCCGGCAAGCAAGCGCCTGGCGTCCAACGGTGCTTCTGTGGCGAGGGCGATTCGAGCAGTTCGGGGTGCCGGGCCTGATGCGCGACGGCAACCGCCCCGGACGTAAACGGGCTTTGAGTGCCTGAAAAGTCGAGGCGGTGGTGGAAGCCACGCTGCAAACGACTCCGCCGGATGCGACTCACTGGAGCATTCGTTCGATGGCCAAGGCGCAAGGGTTGAGTCGAATGGCCGTCCGGCGGATTTGGAAAGCCCACAAGCTCCAACCTCATCGGATAGAAGGCTTAAAGCGAGGAAGAACCGGGCGTCATGGTGACGGGCTCAGGGGCCGGGGGCCCAAGCTTTTTCCTGGATGCCGAGCGTGGGATGAGACTCACCATGAACCTGTTCTTCCTGGATGGAAGCGCGCCGTCGCTTCCCCATCTGGTTGATCAGAGCACCGACGGAGCAGTGTCCTCCCAGGCTTTCGCCCGGAATGCGACTACAGGTTCGGCTGCATTTCCCAGGCCAGCCGCAAGCCTTCTAGCGTTAAGTTGGCCTCGACGGCTGTGATTTCCGGCAGTTTCGCCGCAATCAGCCGGGCGTACCCCCCGGTCGCCACCACGGGTAGCCGACGCGTGTTCAGCTTTCGCTTTAATTCGAGCAACACCCCGTGAATCAGTCCGCGATAGCCATGCACCGCGCCGATGAGCATGGCCGCTTCCGTGCTCCTGCCGATGGGGCTTCTGATTTCGCGAATTCTGATGCGCGGCAGCAGGGCGGTTTTCTCGTGGAGGTAATCGGTCATGGACGCCAGCCCCGGCGCGATGACGCCGCCAACGTAGTTGCCGGCGCGGTTCACCACGTCGAAGGTGACCGCCGTCCCGAAGTCCAATACCACGACCGGCGCGCCGAAGCGGTGTCGGGCGGCCACCGCGTTCGCCAATCGATCCGCGCCGATGGTTTCGGGCCGGGGATAGTCGATCCCGACGCCGCGCAATGTTTTCGCGGTCAGCTCGAACGTTGAAGAATTCCACAGTTGACGAACGGTTCGCCGCAGAACGGGAGTGGCGCGGGGCACCACGCTGCACAGCGCGACAGCATCGATTGCCGTCGGTCCGACGAAAGCTTTCAGCCGGGACCGGGCTCCGCCGCGGAACCAGAGGGCAGTGGGGATATTGGCCTGCCGAACAACGCGCCGCGCCTTCGCCAAGCCGACGTGGGTGTTCGTGTTGCCGATGTCAAAAAGGAGAAGCATGGTTCAATTCAAAATGAAAAATGAAAAATGAAAAATGCCAGCTCCGTGCGCTGGAGGTAGTCTGACCTCTGCATCTTGGATTTTTCATTTTTCGAGCCTTACATCTCCGCCCGTAATACGCTCCAGGTGCCCGTGTTCGCTGCGCAGCAGCAGGGCGCCGTCCTCGTCAAGGGTTTCGGCACGACCGCGAATCTGGCGGTCGCCCACGCGGATGACGACCTGGTGGCCGAGGGTCGAGCACCGTGCCGCCCATTCGTCCGCCACGACGTCAAAGTGGCCGGCGCCAACCCGCGCGTAATCCCGGTCCAACTCCAGCAGAATCGCCGCCGCGAGTTCGGGACGCGAGATGGGTCTGCCGGCCTCGGCTTTCAGCGACGTGGCGAGTTTGCGCAGTTCCACCGGAAAATCGCCGCTGTTCAGATTCACATTCACTCCGATCCCGAGGATGACGTATTTCACATGGTCCAGTTCGGCGCTCAATTCCGTGAGAATGCCGGCCACTTTCCGGCCGCGAATCACGATATCGTTGGGCCATTTGATTTCCGGCTCCAGGCTGCTGGCCACCTGGATGGCCCGCGCCAGCGCCGTGGCGGAAGCCACCATCAGTTGTGTCGTTTCCTGCGGACGCAAATCCGGCCGGAGCAGAACCGAAAACCAAAGTCCCTTTTGCGGAGGCGACAGCCACTCGCGGCCCAGCCGGCCGCGGCCCTTGCTTTGGGATTCGGCGAACACCACGACCCCCTCTTTCACACCGTCGCGGGCCAGCTTTTCCACGACGTCGTTGGTCGAAGTCGTTTCCTGAAAAACCCGGATATCGCGGCCGATGATTTGAGCGCCGCCAAGCCGGGAAATCAAATCGTCCGCGTGCAGGACGTCCGGAGCGCTCACCAGGCGGTAGCCCCGGTGCGGGCTGGCTTCAATGTCATAACCCAGATTGCGGAGTTCTTCGACGCGCGCCCATACCGCCGCCCGGCTGACTCGGAGCTTGTGCGCCAGCTCCGCGCCGGAGACCGAGCCTTCGCCCGCGATCCGGAGGGCGGAGAGAATTTCTGCATCAGTTGTCATTCAGATCGTCGTCGTCCTCGCGCTCGAATTCCGCTTTCGAGGACGAGGAAGAGGACGACACCTCATTCCTCGAAATCCAGCCCGATATCCACCGCCCGGGCGGAATGCGTGAGCGCGCCGACGGAAATAAGGTCCACGCCCGTTTCGGCCACTGCACGCGCGCTCGCCAGGGTGATGTTTCCGCTGGCCTCAGTCTGAGCGTGACCTTTGCATCGCTGCACCGCCAATCGCAATTGCACGGGGCTCATGTTGTCGAGCAAGATCACGTCGGCTCCCGCCGCCAGGGCCTGGTCCACCTGCTCGAGGGTGTCGGTTTCGACTTCAATTTTGAGCTGAGGATACTTCGCGCGAGCCTGGCAGACGGCGGCCGCAACGGGATTCGGCCTGGCCTCGCGCAGCGCGGCAAGATGATTGTCTTTGATGAGCACCATGTCGAACAGACCGAAGCGGTGATTTCGGCCGCCGCCGCAGGTGACCGCATACTTTTCCAGGCGCCGCCAGCCTGGCGTGGTCTTGCGCGTATCCAGGATTTGCGCCGGCGTGCCTTTGACGGCATCCACAAACCGCGCCGTGAGCGTGGCGATGCCCGACAGCCGCTGCAGAAAATTCAGCGCCACCCGTTCCGCGCTCAGAATGGGCTGGGCCGGGCCGGAAACATTCAACAAAATCGCGCCGGGCTGCAGGTGCTGGCCATCCTGCGTCAGAGGTTGGATGTGGAGGGCCGGGGAAAGCTCCCGAAAGGCTGCTTCTGCCAGAGCCAGTCCGGCCACGACGAGCCGCTCGCGAGCGCGCAGCACCGCCTTGGCAGCAGCCTTTTCGGGCACGCTGGCCAGCGTCGTCGTGTCGCCGCTGCCGAGGTCCTCGCCCAGGGCAAGTTGAACGATGGCGCGAATCTCTTCGGGACTGAACGGCTGCACGAAGCGAACATGACGGCAAATTCCGGATTGGAAAAGGAAAAATCGGCGCGGCGGTAATTCACTTTTGATCGGCCGGCCAAGTGTGTATTTTGACTTCATGTCAGTGCCCGTGATCAGTATTGCCCAAATGCGCGAGTGGGAAAAAGCCACCTGGGCTTCGGGACAGTCGGAAGCCGAAGTCATCCGGCGTGTGGGACTTGCCGTTGCCCAACTGGCGCTGCGCCTGACCCGATCCGCGGACTGCATCCTGATCCTGGCCGGCAAGGGACACAACGGCGACGACGCGCGTTGCGCCGCGGAGCATTTCTCCAGGCGCCGGGTGGAATTGCTTGAAGTTGAAGAACCCACGACGGCTTTCCCGAAATTAGCCGTTCTCCTTTCGCTCCGCCCGACGCTCGTGATCGACGGACTTTTCGGGATCGGGATCAACCGTCCGCTGGACCAGTCCTGGATAAAACTGATTCGGCTCGTCAACGACGCGCGACTGCAAATCCTGGCGGTGGATGTCCCCTCCGGATTGAACGCAGATACGGGCGAACCGCAAGGCGCCGCAATCCAGGCTTCGGTGACGTTGACTGTGGGCGCACCCAAGAGAGGATTGCTTGAACCCGTCGCCTGGCCGTACGTCGGGCGGCTGGAAGTCGCGACTGAGGTCGGTCTGATTCCCTGTCCGCACACGGGTGACCTCTGTTGGACGGCGCCGGAGGATTTTGCAGGATTTCCCCCGCCGCGCCCGGTGGCCGGCCATAAAGGAGATTTCGGCCACCTGGCGCTCATTTGCGGCAGCGTCGGTTTCCACGGCGCGGCGGTCCTAGCCGCCCGGGGCGCCCAACGCGCCCAGCCGGGGCTGATCTCTCTTTTCACGCACGAACCCGCCTACACCGTCGTGGCGTCGCAGTTGCAGGCGGTCATGGTTCATCCCTGGAAGCCGGACTCGGACCTGCCCGCGAAGTTCAGCGCGGTATTCATCGGGTCGGGACTCGCCGCCCCAGACCTGCCGGACGAAATGCGCCACCTGACCTGCCGGCTTTGGAGCGAGCTGGAAATACCGGTCATTGTGGACGCGAGCGCGCTCGACTGGTTGCCGCTGGAGGCCCCGGCGAGAGACGCGATTCGCGTCATTACACCGCACCCGGGGGAGGCGGCCCGCCTGTTGAAAACATCCGTGGCGCAGGTGCAGGCGGATCGCCGGCAGGCTTTGCGCCAACTGTCACGGCGCCTCGGCAACTGCTGGGTGCTTTTGAAAGGCCATCAAACGCTCATCGGCCGGAGCGCCGGTCCGATTTTTGTGAATTCCTCTGGCAATCCCTACCTCGCGCAGGGGGGCGCCGGCGACTTGCTGGGCGGTTTTCTGGCTGGGCTTCTGGCGCAACCGGCGCTGCAGGAGGACCCGATCCGGACCATTCGCTGGGCCGTGTGGCAGCATGGCGCGGCGGCCGACGGACTTCAGGCGTCGCGTGCCAACTGGACCGTGGAGGAGCTTGCGGCAGCGTTGGGAGGAGTGGTGCTCTATTGAATTTTCTTCCTTTGGCGGGAACCATTTGTTAAGGAACACGAATTGTGCGAAAGACTCTTTCGATTTTTATCGCTTTGCTGGTTATCGGAATCCCGGCAGGCATGGTTTTTGCAGACACATTCCAGCTCAACGATGGTCAGACTTTGACCGGCGACGCGGTGTCCTGCAACGAAAGCGGCGTGGTGCTGCGTCTGCCGGACGACAAATATTCCGACCGGGTGCCCTGGACCAAATTCTCCCAGGCTGACCTGAAGAGGTTGGGACAAAATCCCAAATTGGCGCCCCTGGTGGAACCGTTCCTCGAAGTGCCGTTGGTGGAGAAGCCGAAGAAACCCCCGGTGGAAGTGCAGACTCCCTGGCGCCTGAAACGAGCGGAAGTGCATTCTTTGTTTGGAGCCATGTTTTCGTCGAGCGTGGGGATTTCGGTGCTGTTGTTGCTGTACGCGGCCAATATCTACGCGGCGTACGAAGTCTCGATTTTTCGGGCTCAACCGCGAGTGATCGTGTGCGGGCTGGCCGGGATTCCGGTGCTCGGTTTTCTTGCGCCCATCGTGTTCCTTTGCCTGCCCACGCGGCTCCAGCCTGCCGCACAAGAACTTCCATCCGCAGCCCCCGCGAGCGCTCCAACGTACGTGGTTCCAGGAATGGCGGCACCGGAACCAGCGATGGCAGCGGGGAACTTGCGGCTTTCTCAGGCCCAGGGCGGGAAGTTGACCAGTTCTTTGCCCGCGACGCAGGTGTTTCAGCGCGGCGCCTTCACGTTCAATCGCCGCTTCTTCGAAACCAAGTTCCCCGCTTTCTTCGCTTTGTTGCGCCGCGATGCCGACAAGGACATGGTCATCCTGGTCATTTCGGCCCGGGGACGGTTTGCGGGGCAGCGCATCTCCAGGATCACGGGCAATGAACTCCACCTGCTCGTGCAAAAGGGCGTGGCGAGCGAAGAAGTGGTGATTCCGTTCTCGGAAATCCAGGAAGTCCAGTTGAAACACAAGGATGCGTGAGTGGGTCGGGAACCAATGACCGGGGGTTGAGGGGAGGCTTGGGTAGTGGGTCAGTTTGATCAAACGGTTGGGGGGGCGAGCATCCTGGCGAGCCGAAAACCTGGGATTCCATCGAAGCCGCGGCTCGCCGGGAGTCTCGCCCCACCAAACTGACCCACTACCGAGGCTTGGTGCCGTTTGACATCTCTCACGGCGTCGTCAAAGTTTAGGCGGCATGGCACAACAGTTTGAATCATTTATCGCCACCGAGCTTTTTTGCCCGAAATGCAACAGCTCCCAACCCGTGCGCGAGCGTCTGCTGCTGGTGCTACCCTCGGGCGAGTTGCATGAATTGGTCTGCTCGCGCTGCGCCAGTTCGCTGGGCAAGCGAACGATTTCCTCTCCGGCGGTCAGCGCCGCAACTCTTCGGCCTAACGCTCCCGCTCCGCCCCGCCGCCTGTTGTTGCGGTGAGCCCGGCTGCGGCCGGAGCCGTTCGCTGCCGGACTTTTGACTTCCTTCCCGGCCGATTTTGCTTTTGCCTTAAGCGATGGCTGTATTGCGCATCATATTCATGGGCACGCCGGAGATCGCCGGCGAAAGCCTGCGGGCACTGGTCCAGTCCGACCGATTTCAAATCCTGGCGGTCGTGTGCCAGCCGGACCAGCCCCAGGGTCGCGGACTCAAACTGCAGGCGCCGCCGGCTAAACGGATTGCTTTGCGGGAAAAGATCGCGATCCTGCAGCCGGCGCGGGCGAGCGATGAGAACTTCATTCATGAATTGCGGGCGCTGCAACCCGATCTGATCATTGTTACCGCCTACGGCCAGATCCTGCCGCAAAGTATCCTGGACTTGCCGCGCCACGGCTGCCTGAACGTCCATGCTTCCCTGCTTCCCCATTACCGGGGCGCCGCCCCTATTCAGTGGGCCATCCTGGGCGGAGAGACGGAAACCGGCGTCACCATCATGAAAATGGACGCTAACCTGGACACGGGCGATATTCTGACCCAGGAAAAAACACCAATTTTTCCTGCGGACGATGCGCCAACTCTGCACGAGCGTTTGGGGAGAATGGGGGCGGCGTTGCTTTTGAAAACGATTCCCGAATGGGTGGCGGGCAATGTCCGCCCGCGCCCGCAACCCTTCGAGGGCGTGAGTTACGCGCCGAAGATCCGGAAGCAGGACGGGCGCATTGATTGGAATCAACCCGCGGAAGCCGTCCGGAATCGTGTGCGCGCAATGGTCCCATGGCCCGGAGCTTTTACGTTCCTGCCTGCTGAACCGCGGCCCCACCTGCTGAAAATCTGGAAAGCGGAAACCATCGCCCAATCGGGATTCCCCGGGCAGGTCCTGTCGGCCGACAAAAACGGCATCGTGGTTGGTTGCGGCGTAGGTGGGTTACGCGTTGTGAGTTTGCAGCGCGAGGGTGGGCGCCGGCTAAGCGCCGCGGAGTTTCTGGCGGGGCATCCGCTTGAACCGGGCCAGACACTGAGTGTGAACCCGGAGGGCGCCGCTCCGTCGGTGCCCTGAACAAGTCGATACCGAAGCGATTCGGCGGTGGCGGGACGGTTTGAGCCCCACAAACCGCGTAAACGCGGCGCACCAAACGGGTGGTTCAGGAGGGGCGCGTTGCCTAAATGGGGCGATGGCAGGGCGCCGCACTCCGTGCGCGCCGCAACAAAAGACTGTCGCCGGCGGGTAGTTTGGGCTAAAAGCTTTGGCCTGGATTATCCGAAACCGACACACATCAAACCATGGCAACAAAAACGATCATCAAACCCGCGAAATCACCGGCCGCGGTCGGCCCTTACAACCACGCCGTCCGTGTTGGCGATCTGCTGTTCTGTGCCGGGCAGATCCCGATTGACACCGCCACGGGCAATTTGGTTGCAGGCGACATCAAGGTGCAGACGGAGCGCGTGCTGCAAAACGTAAAAGCGATCCTCGACGACCAGAAACTGACGTTTGCCAAGGTGGTCAAGAGCACGGTGTTTTTGACCAATCTGGCCGATTTTGCGGGAATGAATGAGGTGTACTCGAGGTATTTCACCAGCGACTTCCCGGCCCGCTCGACCATTCAGGTGGTGGCGTTGCCCAAGGGTGCGAACGTGGAGATCGAGATCGTGGCGCATTTTTGAATCGAAGTCATGAATGCTACCGCCTGCATCATTACTCTAGTTGTGGGTCTGGTGCTCGGAGGCATGGTTGTCTGGCTCCTGCTCAAGCCCAAAATCGCCCATGCGCTCACGCAGGCCAGGGCCGAATTTGAGCCGCAACTGGCGACTTTAAGCGAACGCGTCCGCGCCAAGGATGGCCGAACGGTGGACCTTCAAACAGAGCTCCAAAACCGCGAGGCGCGAATTGAAGCGTTACAGAACCAAGTGGCGGAGTTGAGACCCGAGTTGTCCAAGCTTGAAGTCACCTTGGAGAAAGAGCGCAGGGCTGCAGAGGAGAAGCTGATCTTGCTCAACGAAGCACGAGAGAAACTGTCTGACGCGTTCAAGGCACTTTCGTCTGAGGCACTCAAGAGCAACAACCAGTCGTTCCTCGAACTCGCCAAAACCAAGCTCGGCGAATTTCAGGAAGTGGCGCGCGTGGATTTGGAGAAGCGGCAGCAGGCGATAGATCAATTGATAACGCCGGTCAAGGAGACGCTCGCGAGATTCGACGCGAAAGTGGGTGATCTGGAGAATGCCCGCGTGGGAGCTTACGAAGGTCTCACTGCGCAGGTCAAAAGCCTATTGGAAGTGCAAAACCAGCTTCGCACTGAAGCGGCCAATTTGGTCAAAGCGTTGGGCACGCCGCGCGTTCGTGGGCGCTGGGGCGAGATCCAGCTCAAGCGCGTGGTCGAAATTGCCGGAATGCTCGATCACTGCGACTTCTACGAACAGCAAAGCGTCACCACCGAAGGCGGCCGGCTGCGCCCGGATTTGATCGTGCGCTTGCCGGGCGGTAAGAATATCGTGGTGGACGCCAAAGCGCCGTTGGCCGCGTACCTGGAGGCCATTGAAACGGACGACGAAGCTGTACGCCGCGGGAAGCTTCAAGACCACGCTAGGCAGATTCGCGAGCATATGACGGCTCTGAGCAGGAAGTCATACTGGGACCAATTCCAGCCTGCGCCGGAGTTCGTGATTCTGTTCTTACCCGGCGAAACGTTTTTCAGCGCCGCGCTGGAACAAGATCCGTCGCTGATTGAGCAGGGCGTGGAACAACGCGTGATCCTGGCGACACCGACGACGCTCATCGCGCTGCTCAAAGCGGTGGCTTACGGGTGGCGACAGGAAAAACTGGCAGCCAACGCGAAACAAATCAGCGATCTTGGCAAAGAACTCTACAAGCGCATCACGGATATGGGGAGCCACTTCACCGACGTGGGATCGAAGCTCGGCAAAGCCGTCGAGAGCTACAACAAAGCGGTCGCGTCGCTTGAAACGCGCGTGCTGGTCAGCGCGCGCAAGTTCCGCGATTTGGACGTTGCGGGTACGGAAACGGAAATCGAGCCGGCGCTGCCGGTGGAGACGGCAGCGCGCCAAATCCAAGCTCCGGAAATGGTCTTACTGCCGGAGCAAGATGGCGAGAAAGAGAAGTAGGACCGCCTCTTGGCCTTCAGAGTCAGTTCCTACTATTTCCCACATTGCGGCCATTGCTGGCCGCAACAATCCTGAGAAGTTGGACAAACCAGGAACCGACCCCGCTCGCTATTCGGCCTGTTGCTGTTGCTTGAGCTTCTTGGCCTCTTCGATGACCTTGTGTTCCATCTCGCGGGGCATTTCTTCGTAGTGGCTGAACTCTTCCGAGTGCACTCCCCGCCCGCCGGTGAGGGAGCGAAGCGTGCTCGAGTAGCGATAGAGTTCCTTCGCCGGAACGTGCGCCTTGATCACCTGAAAACTGCCGTCGCTGTCCATGCCTTGAATCTTGCCGCGGCGGCTGGACAGGTCGCCCATGACTTTGCCCATGCAATCCTCCGGAATCCGGATCTCGACGGTGTGGATGGGTTCCAGCAGGCACGGCCTCGCGCTCATGAACGATTCTTTGAAGGCGAAGTAACCGGCGATCTGGAAGGCGATGTCTTTCGAGTCCACCGGGTGCATTTTGCCGTCATAGAAATCGATCTTCACATCCACGACGCGGTAGCCGGCCAGAATGCCTTCCTCGCTGGCTTTCATGACGCCTTTCTCGACGGAAGGCACGAACACCCGGTCCACGTTCTGGCCGACGAGCGATTGGGTGAACTCGATGCCGGTGTCGCGCGGCTTGGGTTCGATGCGCATCCAGACTTCGGCGAACTGGCCGGCGCCGCCGGTCTGTTTTTTGTGTCGGTATTTCGACTCGCCCCGGGCCTTGATCGTCTCGCGATAGCGCACGCGCGGCTCGATCAATTCGACGTGGACGTTGTATCGGCGGCGGAGCCGCTCGGCGATGACTTCCAGGTGCAGCTCGCCCTGCGCGGAGAGGATCGTCTGGCGCAACTCGGAATCCACCGCGTAAAGAAACGTCGGGTCTTCGTGGTGCAGCGCCGCCAGACCGGAGGCGATTTTGTCTTCCTCGCCTTTGCCGCTGCTCTTGAGCGACGCGTTGATGTTGGGTTTCGGGTACTGGACTTTGGGCAGCGACACCGCTTTTTTGGGTCCGCACAGCGTATTGCCGGTATGGGTGTCCTTGAGTTTCACCACCGCGCCGATGTCTCCGGCGCCGAGGGTCGGCACACTGGTCCGCGTTTTTCCGTTCAGAATGTAAATCTGACCGATCTTTTCCGTGCTGCGCCGGTCCGTGTTATGGAGTTCCGAACCGAACTTGATGGATCCGGAATACAGCCGGAAGAAAGACAGTTCGCCAAACTGCGCTTCGCTCATGGTCTTGAACACGTAACAGACCGGATCGGGATCGGTGAGCGCCACGTCCACTTCCCTGCCTTCGCTCGTGACCGCCCTGACCTTCGCGCGGTCCACCGGCGAAGAGCCGTATTTGGCGATGAAATCCATCAGCCGCGCCACGCCGACGTTGGTTTCGGCGGACGTGAAAAACAGGGGGACGAAGATCTGTTTTTGAATGGCGGCATGAATGCCCCCGCGCATTTCCTCCTCCGACAGGCTGCCTTGCGCAAAGAATTTCTCCAGCAGCGCGTCGTCGGACTCGGCGACGTATTCGATGAGCTGTTTGTGCAGTTGTTCGACCCGGCCGGCCCATTCGCCGGAGGCGGGCGCTTCGGTGAACTTGCCGCTTTTGTCGCCCGCAAAGGTGATGATTTCGCTGCGCAGCACGTCCACGACCTGGTTGAAGCCCGGGCCGGGATTGACCGGGAGGGTCAGCGGGAAGACGCGCTCGCCGAAATGCTCGCGGATCCGGGCCAGCGCGCCTTCGAAATCGGTTTCCTCCTTGTCGAACGCGTTGAGGACGATCATTTTCGGAATGCCGTATTCGGTGGCGTATTTCCAGACTGTCTGGGTTCCGACGCCGACGCCGTGATGGGCGTGCACCACCACCAGCGCGGAGTCTCCGACGCGCAACGCGCCGAGGCCTTCGCTGATGAAATCCGCGTAGCCCGGGCAATCAATGAGGTTGAATTTCTTATTCTGCCATTCGAGGTGCAGGAGCGAGGCCGAGACGGAAATCTGGCGTTGCTTTTCACTCTCGTGATAGTCGGACACGGTGCTGCCGGCGGCGATGCTTCCCATGCGGTTGATAACGCCGGCGCACGCGAGCATGGCTTCGCTGAGCATGGTTTTGCCGGAAGAAGCGTGGCCCACGATTGCGAGGTTGCGAATGTCACTCGGTTGATAGTCTTTCATAGAAAATCATCGTTTAACGGCCTTCGTATGCAGTGGAAAGGGACGTTCGCCCTCACCCCGGCCCTCTCCTCCAGGAGAAGGCGAAGTTGTTCCCGCGCTGGAAATCAACTCACCGGCAAGTCCGGATTGCGGCGCACAATGTAATTGGGCGTCGAGCGATAGCCAAGCCCGAATCCATGCCCGGGCGCATCTTGAGGGCGTGTTGTCCAAATGGGGTGCTGGCGGAGCGCCGCGCTCCGTGCACGCCGTCACTGCCGCAAAAGCACGGCGAATTTCGCAACCTGGATTCTGGCTGCGGCGCGCACGGAGTGACGCGCCCTGCCTGGCGGGATGCGCCCCCACAGACGCGACTTTCCTTGCTTTGCTTTTGTGAACATCCTGTTATCAATAAACAATAACTCGTATTTGAATCGCTGAACCCTTTTTTGTCTCGTAAGCGCATGATTGACTCGGTTTCCCCCGAAGGATCGGCTGCGGCTGCGGATCTGAAACACACGCGGCGCCGGAAGGCGCCGGTTCCGGACGCCGCCAGGATCGACCGGTTGCCGCCGCACTCGCCGGAAGCGGAGCGGGGAGTGCTCGGGTGTGCGCTGCTCTCTCCCAACGAGTGCATGGGCGAGTGCATCGAAAAATTCAAACAAGGGGCCGAAGCTTTCTACGACCTTCGGCATCAGACCATTTTTGCCGCGCTCGCGGAGATGTATGACAAGCGCGAAGCGATCGATGTCATCACCCTCCAGCAGCGGCTCAAGGACAAACAGTTGCTTGAAGAAGTCGGCGGCATCGTTTACCTGGCCGCGCTGCCGGACGCGGTGCCGTCGGCCGCGAACGTGAGTTATTACGTGGAGATCATGCAGGAGAAGTATCTGCTCCGCAAAATGATCCAGACCTGCACGGAAGTAGTGGGTCGGGTCTATGACTACGAGGGAGAAGTGGACGCGCTGATGGATGAAGTGGAGCGGGACATCCTGCGGATCAGCGAATCGCGGGTGCAGAGCCAGTCATACACGGTCAAAGACCTCGTCAAGAAGGCCATCAACACCATTGAGGACTTTCATCAGCGGCAGGGCCTGCTCACCGGGGTGGGCACCGGCTTTTCGGATCTGGACAAGATGACCAGCGGCCTGCACGCGGGCGAGATGATCGTGATCGCGGCGCGACCGAGCATGGGCAAGACTTCGCTGGCGATGAACATCGCCGAGCACGTGACTATTGAGCAGAAATTGCCGGTCGGCGTGTTCAGCCTGGAAATGACCGCCGAATCGCTGGTGCTGCGGATGTTGTGCTCGCGTTCCCGGGTGAATCTGCGCAACGTGCGCGAGGGGTTTCTGGCGGAGCGGGATTTTCCGAAACTGACGGGCGCGGCGGGCAAGCTGGCGAGCGCGCCGTTGTTCATCGATGATTCCGCCGGGTTGTCGATTCTGCAATTGCGCGCCAAGGCGCGGCGCCTGGCGCTGCAGCACGGCATCAAGCTTTTCGTGATTGACTACCTGCAATTGCTGCATTCTACTTCGCGCCGAGCTGATAACCGGCAGCAGGAAATTGCCGACATTTCCGGCGGCCTCAAAGCGCTGGCGAAGGAACTGAATGTTCCGGTGGTGGTGTTGAGCCAGTTGAACCGCGAACCGGAGAAACGCGAGGGGGGCGCCAAACCCCGTCTCTCCGATTTGCGGGAATCGGGCGCGATTGAACAGGATGCCGATGTAGTCGGTTTGCTCTACAAGCCCGGCAAATCCGGCGGCGAGGATGACGATGGCAACGTGAGCGAGGAACAGGACGCCGAAAAGGTGAACCTGCTGATTGCCAAGCAGCGGAACGGCCCGACCGGCGACGTGGAACTGACGTTTTTGAGGTCCTATACGCGATTCGAGAGCGCAGCCAAAGTAAGCGATGACGACATGCCTTACTGACCGATAGAACGATGAAATTTGCGCTTCGTTTCTGCGGACTGATTGTTCTCTCGGTCTGGTTGCCCGCGGCAGTGGCGCAGTTTCTTCCGCTCAAGGTGGTGAAAGTCGAAATCCAACACATCGGCCCCGTCACCGTCAGCGATGACCTCATTCGTGCCAACATCCGGGTCAAACCCGGTGATCCCTACCGCGCCGGAGCGGTGGACGACGATGTGCGCGGTCTTTACGCCACGGGCCTTTTCTACAACATTCGCGTCACGGACGAAACCACGCCCGAGGGCGTGGTGTTGACGTACGTTGTCGAGGGCAAGCCCAAGCTGACCGAAATCCGGTTTCACGGAAACACAAAATACACGGATGCCAAGCTGCGCAAGAAGCTGGCGTCGAAAGTCGGCGAGCCGCTGGACGAACGCAAGCTTTTCACCGATGCCCAGGAAATTCAAAAACGGTATCAGAAAGCGGGTTACCCGGGCACGCAGGTCAAGTATGTTCCTGCCATCGATGAGAATGCGGGCCGGGCTTCCGTGACTTTCGAGATCACCGAAAGCCCCAAAATCAGAATCCAGGACGTGGAATTCGTCGGGGCGAAGGCCTTTTCCCAAAAGAAATTGCGTTGGGCGATCAAGACCCGGCGGCATTGGATGTTTTCCTGGATCACCGGCAGCGGTGTTTTCAAAGACGAGCAATTCGAGGATGACCGGGAGAAACTGACCGACTTTTACCGAAGCCGGGGTTACATTGATTTCGAGATCAAGGATGTCCAGTTCGAACATCCGACGCCCAAGACGGAGGTGATACGGTTCATCCTTTACGAAGGCCGGCGGTACAAAGTCGGGTCCGCCAAATTCACCGGGAACAAACTTTTCAGCGCGGCGCAAATCGCCGCCGGCATGCGCGCGTTGCAGCCGCCGGGCGCGGTTGGCAAAAAGGCGAAGCTCGGTCCCAACGGCCTGAAAATGGACGTAGGCGATGTTTTTACGCCCCAGGGGTTGCACGACGATGAAAAGCAGGTCGAGGATTTTTACGGCATGCGCGGCTACGTTGATGTCAGGCCTCCGCGGACTCTGGAGGTGGTGCGCATTCCCAACACGGAAACCGGTACGATGGACCTGGAGTTCAAGATTGACGAAGGACAAAAATCCTACATTGAAAAGATCGACATCCGCGGCAACACCAAAACCAAGGACCGGGTGATCCGGCGTGAGTTGGCGGTTTCGCCGGGCGAAGTGTTCGACATGGTTCGCGTCAATTTGAGCAAGCAGCGCCTGGAAGGACTGCAGTACTTTGAGAAGGTGGATGCGCGGCCTGAGGCAACCGATGTGCTGTACCATAAGAACCTCATCATTAATGTGGAGGAAAAGAACACCGGCAACCTGACCGTGGGCGCCGGTTTCAGTTCGGTCGACGCGCTGGTGGGTTTCGCCGAGGTTTCCCAGGGCAATTTCGATTTGTTTCATCCGCCCTGGTTTACCGGCGGCGGCCAGAAGATCCGGCTGCGGGCGCAGTTGGGCACTGAGCGCCAGGATTACGAGCTGGAGTTTATGGAACCCTGGTTCCTGCAGCGCAAGCTGATGCTGGACGTGAACCTGTTCTACCGCGATCTGGATTTTTTGAGCATCAACGACCTGTACCGTGAAGTGGACGCCGGCGTGCGCGTGAGCCTGACGCGGGCGCTGGGCAGTGATTTCCTCCGCGGGACAGTGGGCTACAGCCTGGAGGACATCGGCATTATCTTCAATCAGCAGCAGGTTTCCCCATCGACCTCGACCGCCGAGATGGGCCAGGTTCTCCCCGGAGTGCCTCCCCCGGTGCCGGATGCCTTGCTGGAGCAGAGCGGTTATTCATTGGTTTCGAAAATCTTTGGTTCGCTCATCTGCGATACACGTGGTCCGGGGTTCTTGCCGGAGAAAGGGCAGCTCAGCACCTTGACCGCGGAGATGGCCGGCCCGTTTGGCGGGAGCAAGGATTATTACAAGCTGGAACTGAAAACTCATTGGCATTTCAAGGGCCTTTTCCCGGGACACGTGCTCGAACTGCTCGGAGGAACCGGTGTTGCGGACACCTATGACTCGACGGCTTCGGTGCCCTTCTACGATCGCTTTTATCTGGGAGGCCTTTTCTCGCTGCGCGGATTCCGTTATCACGACATCAGTCCGCGTGAAACCGACCCCAGGCTCATGGTCCAGTCGGACGAGCCGATCGGCGGGGACACGTACTGGTTTGCCTCGGCAGAATACACCATCCCGATCATTGACCGGCTGCGCTTCGCGATATTCTACGATATCGGCGAGGTGCGGCTGCAACCCTACGCGTTCGACGCCTCGGATTTCAGCGACAACTGGGGACTGGGTCTGCGCCTGAACCTGCCGATTGGCCCCTTGCTGCTGTACTATGGCATTCCGATTCACCACGATATTTACAACAGTAGTTCGGGCCAGTTCCAGTTTGGCGTAAGCTATACACGGCCATTCTAATTGTGAAAACGTCACTTGCCAACCCGCGGTGTTCTGCCGAAACCGGCTTCGTGGGGTATCGCGCCGTCACGTTCTGGGCAATGATTCTGTCGCTGGGCTGGGTGGGGCCCCTTTGCTGCCGCGGGGCCTGCGGGGAACAGAATCCTGCATCGGCGAGACTCCTGAGCCGGCTGCCCGCTGTGCCGCTTTGGTTTGAAGCCAACCGCGGCCAGGTCGAAAGCAGTTTTCAGTTTTTGGCGCGAGGACGGGAGTGTAACGTGCTGCTCGCTCCGGCCGAAGCCGTGCTGGTTCTGGCCAAACCGGAAGAATCGTCGCCTGCTCCGGCGCGGGAAAGAGGTTCGCTCCGGGGACACGAAGCCCGCCCAATCCGTTCGGTGCGCCTCCGATTGGAAGGCGCCAATCCGCAGGCGAACATGGCGGGACTTCAGGAACTGCCCGGCAAAGCAAATTATTACGTGGGCAACGACCCTGCCGGGTGGCACCCGGGAATCCCGCTGTTTCTCAAAGTTCAAATCGATCAGGTCTACCCTGGTGTCCGGCTGATTTATTACGTGGATGAATCGGCGCGCCTGGAATATGATTTCGTCGTCCAGCCCGGCGGCCGGCCGGAGGAGATTTCCCTGCACATTGAAGGCGCGGACAACGTCGAGGTGGATGCGGCGGGGAATCTGGCGCTGAAGCTGGCGGACGCGGTCGTTCGACAGCCCCCGCCGTTTATCTACCAGGTGGTGCACGGCGCCCGCAAACAAGTTGACGGCGGTTATCGTTTCAAGGGTCATGCGACGGCTGGATTTTGGTTGGGAGAATATGATCACCGGTTGCCGTTGGTCATAGACCCGACACTGACTTTTTCAACTCATCTCGGCGGCGGGTTCCCCGACCGGGGTTGGGGCATTGCGGTGGATGGCAGCGGAAACGTCTGGGTCGCCGGCGAGACCCTGTCGCCAAACCTGCCCACCACCGCCACCGCCCCCCAGCGCCAATATCAAGGCGGCAATGCGGTTTTCGGCGACGGTTTTGTGGCCGAATTCGCCCAGGGCACGAATTTGAATTATCTGACGTATCTCGGCGGCAGCGGACAGAATGCGGCCTTCGCCATTGCCGTGGATACGAACACCGGGGCAGCTTTTGTGACCGGCTATACGGACTCGCCGGACTTTCCTATTCAGCCCGTCGTCAGCGTGGTTCAGCCCCGTCTCGGCGGCACGAATCTGAGTTACCCAAGAGTGTATACCATCGACGCGTTTGTCACCAAACTCAACTCCGATGGCACGTTGGCCTACTCAACCTATCTGGGTGGCAAAGGCCGCGACGTGGGTCTGGGCATTGCGGTGGACCCGCTGGGCCGGGCCTATGTTACCGGGCTCACCGAATCCCCGGATTTCCCCACGGCGCACCCTCTTCAGGGCCAATACGTCATCGGTGGTCGCACCAGGGAATACGACGGCAGCAGTCTCAAAGGTGCTGCCAACGCGTTCGTGACCAGGATCAATGCGGACGGTACGGCGCTTGAGTATTCGAGTTTTCTGGGTGGTGCGAGTGTGGACATCGGACAAGGCATCGCCCTGGATTCAGCTTACTGCGCCTACGTGGTCGGCGCCACTTCCTCAACCAATTTTCCGACGATGAATGCGTTGTCCAGCTCCCTGAACAATAATGTGACGGCTTCCACTTTTGCCGATGGATTCATCAGCAAATTGTCGCCGGATGGCCGCACCCTGGTGTATTCCTCGTATCTGGGAGGCAAGGTCAAGGACGCCGCTTTTGCCGTCGCCGTGGACAGCGCCACCAATGCCTATGTGGCCGGCCACACATCTTCCCCCGATTTCCCGGTGACCACGAATGAATTCACCGCCTGGTCAACCTCGACCAACCTGAACTCCGATGTTTTCGTCATGAAACTCGATCCCCAGGGCAGCACCAACGGCGGCTATTCCGTCGTGTTCGGCGGCCGGGCCCGCGATGAAGGACTTGGCATCGCGGTGGATGCGAACCAAAACGCTTACATCGTGGGCTTCACCGAGTCCGCCACCAACTTTGCAGGCGTGGAGTTTCCAGCCATGACAAATTTTTTCAGCACGAACATTGCGGGTGGCTTCAGCCCGACCAACTCCAGTATCAGGCCGTCGGCCTACAAAGACGCTTTCGTCGTCGAGCTGGATCCGAACGGCGCCCAGCTTTTCTGCGCGTACCTGGGCGGTTCGGGAATGGACCGGGCGAACGGCATCGCCCTGGACACGACCACGACGACCAACGTCATTGCTTACATCGTGGGCACCACCACTTCAGGCGATTTCCCGGGAGCTTATCCCTCCGGCTCTCCTCGCCTCAAACAGCAGAGCGATGCCTTTGTTGCCAGAATTCTGTTTCCCTGATCCGGCCGGGTTGACCGGGTGCGGCCGGGCGGCGCGGGGCGGGCCGGCCCGGATAAATGAACGCCGGGGGGGATCAGGTGTCTTTGGTTTGAGTTCGGTTCGTGCCGGAGCCATCGTTTTTGGTTGCGGCCCCGGCAGATTCTGATTCTTTCTCCTTATGAAAACATTGATGAACAGGGTAGTCATGGGGCTGTTGCTCTTTATGTTGCTGGGCGGTTCGGCTTGGGCGCAGGCGCGCCTCGCCACGGTGAATCTGCAGAAGGTTTTCGACAAGTATTGGAGGACGGAGCAGGCCACGGCCACGCTCAAGGATCGGGTGGCTGATCTGGCAAAAGCTCAGAAAGAAATGATGGACGGCTGGAAAAAGGCAAAGGACGATTATCAAAAACTGCTTGAAGACGCCAACAACCAGGCCGTGTCCGCCGAAGAACGCGAGCGGCGAAAGAGCGCCCTGGAAGACAAGCTGAGGGACATCAAGGCCACCGAAGACAACATCACCCAGTTCGAACGTCAGGCCGCGGTGACGATCGGCGAACAAAAAGCCCGCGTGCGCAAGAACCTGCTCGATGACATCAAGTCGGCCATCGACAGCAAGGCCAGGGCCGGAGGCTACACGCTGGTGCTGGACACCGGCGCCCAGACCTATGCCGCCGATCCTTCCGGGCCATACTATACGCCGAACGTGCTTTACTGCAGCGGGACCAACGACCTGACCGATGCCGTGATTGCCCAACTCAACGCTGGCGCGCCGGTCGAGACCCCCAAAGCGGAGGAAAAGCCGACATCGCCGAAATCCAGGGAATAGCGGCCCCATTCCGTGCATCCGGCTTTCGGTGTTTCCGCGATCAACTCCGTTGCTTGCGCGATTAACTTTCGCTCAGTCTTTTCACCGGCTTCTCAAAATAAAGCTGATGCGCCTCCCGCAAGATAGCCGGAATCTGCCGCGCAAACGGACTGCGGCCCAGAACGCCGTCCAGTTCCAATTCCCCCGCTTTGGCGGCGTTCTCGCCGGGGAACCAATGATCCGCGTGGCCGAGCAGATTGTAACGCATCTTCGCCCAGGCCGCCAAATCCAGCGGCTTCGCGTACGTCCACAGCCGCAGAATCTCCATGATGTTGACCTGCCCGGGCACCTTCACGTACTCCGGCACACCTTCAAACCAGCGGCGGCACCAGTCGGCTCCCAAAACCCGGTCCATCTCCTCCCGCAACCGTCGTTCAATCGGCGGGATGGTGTCCGGGATGCGATCGTAGTGATCCAGCGCGGCGACATGCTTGTCGAAATCGGTCGGGCGGTTGGCGCCGCAGCTCAGCGTATGCACCTGCGGCCGCGCCAGGCAATACAGGTCGTTGAACTGCATGGGACTCAGCGGCGCGCAAAGCTCCACCAGCCGGGGCGTCGGTTCATAAAGCTTTCCGCCCTTGTCGTTGGGGCTGATGATAAACACTCCCATGTCCAGCGCCCGGGCCGCTTCAATGGCCGGCCAGTTCAGATCGTTGACAAAGTACCAATGCACGTTCAGGTAATCGAACTCACCGGTCCGGACGGCCTCCAGGATGATGTTCGTCGTGGCATGGGTCGAGAAGCCGATAAACCGGACGCGCCGGTCCTTTTGCAGTTGGCGTGCGGCAGCCAGACATCCGTCTTTCCGCAGCGTCCATTCCAGGAGTTGCCGGTTGTTGATTCCGTGCACGCCCAGCAGGTCCACGTGCTCCAGCCGCAAATGCTTCATCGAGGTGTCAAAGGTCTCCAGGAATTCCTTGGCGGTGGCCTTGGGCATGACTTTCGTCTGCACGATGATTTTGTCCCTCGGCAATCCCGGCAGGATCCGGCCCAGTTGCATTTCCGAGGAGCCGTAACCGCGCGCGGTTTCAAAATGGTTGATCCCGAGCTCGAGCGCGCGATGAATCGTCGCCTCGATGTTCTCCTGGTTTTCCAGCGGAATATCGCGCGGATCAACGTCCTGCCATTTGAACTGGTAACGCATCCCGCCGCAGGTGATAACCGGCATCGACAACTCCGTGCGCCCGAATCGGCGATATTTCATTGTGCAAAAGATATTGAAAATCAGGCGGCAGGCAACGGCTGAGGCGGCGAAGGCAACCACGAAATACAAACACACGAAAAGCCGTCCGGCGACTCCATGACTGCTCCGCCACATGAGTAGGGATTTCGCCGCGCGGAGGAACTTCAAACAGGCGTTGACACCGCCGCCGCCGCGGTCTAGGCTGGCTTTATCAGTTTAATCGATTAGCATCAAACCACCATGTTGATTCGAATCAGTTTAATCGTGGCAATCATCGCCGGACTGGCCGTGGGGGCGTTGAACTTCATCACGGTCAGAAACAAAATCACCACCCTTATTGCCGAGCGGGACGATTATCACAACAAGTACGACACCACGTTCGCGGAGTTGAACAGGACCAAGACCGATTTAAACAAGACCAAGACGGAGTTGACGCAGACCAAACAGGAATTGGACGCCGCCAAAGGCGAGCGTGACAAGGCCGTGGCGGAAGCAAATGTCCAGATCAAACGCGCGGGACAACTGGCCGACGAGCTGGCCAAGACCAAGAAGGAGCGCGACGAGGCCCAGGCGGAGCGGGCTGCTTACGCGGCGTCGCATTTGTCACCGCAGGAGGTGGCGAACTTGGGAAAAACCCTGGAGCAGGAGCGAGCCATGCTGGCGGAGGCGCGGTTGGTCAACAAGCAACAGGCGCGGAAAATTGTGGAACTCCAAACGAAACTTGATGTTTTTGTCTCTCCGGAAAAGCCCGTGCTCCTGCCGGCGGATCTCAAGGGCCAGATTCTCGTCTCCGATCCCAAATGGGAGTTTGTCGTTTTGAATGTGGGAGAGGACCAGGGAGTTTTGGAGAATGGCCAGCTTCTGGTCAATCGGGATGGCAAGCTCGTCGCCAAAGTCAAGGTCACCAGCGTGCAAAAAGATCGCTGCATCGCCAACGTCATGCCGGGCTGGAAACTGGGCGAAGTCATGGAAGGCGACCAGGTGATTCCCGCCTACCCTAAATCGTGAAACACATCATCTCCAGATCCGCTTGGGCGTTTCTGCTCCTGCTCGCGTCTCTGCTGCTGGGGATGACCGGCTGCAGCACCACCGAATCGGAAAATCTCTCCGCGCGCCCCTGGAACTCGCCGCAAGGCTGGGAAACCGGGTTTCTTCCCAGCTCCATAAACGAAGGGCATTAAGGCGGACCCCTAGCCGGACCGTGGCTGATTTCATTTTCAGTCCGGCATTCAATCTCATTGAGCCGCGTTCTGACGAACGCAGCTACCCCTCAATCCAGCGCGTCGGCGTCAGGAGGCAATTCAGCCGGACGTCATGCGGCTCAACCGGAATCCCGGCGGCAATCTGTTCGTCGAACGCCACCCCGCACGTTGTGCCGCGCACGCGCGCCAGCAATTGGTCGTAGAATCCTTTCCCGCGGCCAAGCCGGCCGCCGCGCAAATCAAAGGCCACGCCGGGCACGAGCACGAGGTCAAACCGGTTTAACTCCCGACCTGCACAATGAGCCGCCGGCTCGTGGATGCCAAAATGCCCCCTCACGAGGTCGCTGGCAAGGTTCCGGATTCGGCAGGCGCGGTACTGTTTTGTGCCCGGATCAAAGCGCGGCAGGGCAACGACCTTCCCGGCGGCGAGTGAATCACGCAACAGCGGCCAGAGGTCTAACTCCTCGGGCAACGGCGCGTAAAACAGAATCGACCGCGCCTTTTGCCAGAGCGCCTGCTTTGACAGCAGGGCACAGGCCTGGGCTGAACCGGAAGCGCGTTGAGCGGCGGTCAGACTGTTTAGCAGAGCGCCAACACGCCGCCGCAGCTCGAGTTTGGATTCGTGAATCTTCGGCATATCGCCGTGGTCGGTTCCTGCTATTGCCCAGTTTTGAGTTCAGCGGGAAATAGCAGGAACTGACCCCGTGGGAATCAGTTTTTGGGCTTTGGACTTTGGGCTTTGGACTCTTTCACTTGCGCAAACTGCGCCCGCCATTTTTCGACGCGTTCCTTGATTTTCTTTTCCACACCTTGTTCGGTTGGTTCGTAATAGCGCTTGTCCGCGCCGAGATAATCCTGCGCCACGAAATGTTCGGGATGATCGTGTGCGTACTCGTAACCCTGGCCATGACCGAGCCGTTTCGCGCCTTTGTAGCTCGCGTCACGCAAATGCTCGGGCACCGCCAGCGTGCGCCCGGATTCCACGTCCTTGATGGCCGCGTCGATGGCCATTACCGTCGAGTTGCTCTTGTTCGCCGTCGCAATGTAAAGCGCCGCTTCGGCCAGCGGAATCCGGGCTTCGGGCCAGCCGATGAATTCCGCCGCCTGGAACGCCGCGTTGGCCAGCACCAGCGCCATCGGGTCCGCCAGCCCGACATCCTCCGCCGCGTGAATCACAATCCGCCGCGCGATGAACCGCGGGTCTTCCCCGGCGTGAATCATCTTCGCCAGCCAGTAAAGCGTGGCGTCGGGATCGCTGCCGCGCATCGATTTAATGAATGCCGAAATCGTGTCGTAATGAGCGTCCTCGTCGTCGTACACCACCGCCTTTTTCTGGATGCTCTGTTCGGCGGTCGGCAGGTCGAGATGAATCACGCCGTTTGAATCCGGAGCCGTCGTCAGCGCGGCAATCTCGAGCGCATTGAGCGCTTTGCGCGCGTCGCCGTCGGAGAGTTTGGCCAGGTGATGCAAGGCTGGTTCATCCGCTTGAATGCTGATCCCGCCGAGGCCGCGCTCGCGGTCCGCCAATGCGCGCCGCAGCAGGAGGAAAAGGTCCTCTTCGCTCAAGGGCCGCAACTCGAAAATCTGGGAGCGCGACACCAGCGGCGAATTGATGAAGAAGAACGGGTTGTGCGTCGTCGCGCCGATGAGCCGGACCACGCCGCCTTCCAGGTCCGGCAGCAGCACATCCTGCTGCGCCTTGTTGAACCGGTGAATTTCGTCGATGAACAGAATGGTCGGTTGCCCGGTGTTCTCGAGACGATTGGCGGCGGTGGAGAGCACGCGGCGCATGTCGGCAACGTTCGATTCCACGCCGCTGAGCCGTTCGAATTTGCTTTTCGTCTGCCGGGCGATGATCTGCGCCAGCGACGTTTTACCGGTGCCCGGCGGCCCGTAGAAAATCAGCGATTGGAGCCGGTCGGCTTCGATGGCGCGGCGCAGCAGTTGGCCGGGGCCGAGAATGTGCGCTTGGCCGACGAATTCGTTCAGAGCGCGCGGCCGCAGGCGCGCCGCCAGCGGCGGGCGCGGAGCAGAGGGATTCGCTCCGGTTTCCGGCCTTTCCGGTTCCGGTTTCGAAACCGAGGCGAACAGATCGTCGCGCGCCATAAGGCAAACATACCAGCAGAACTTTTGATCGCGCGACATTTTTCAGTGGCCGGGCCTCTTTTGGCGGGGTCGTTTCAAAGAAAAAGCTCGCCTCGGAAAGGCGAGCTTTTGCGTGTAAGGAGAACCCCGCCATGGCCGTGTGTAACAGTTCCTTTGAACTTACTAGAAACATGTGGAACCCGCCGGGTTGCTTTCGACTTCCAGTGAAGGCCTGTCGGCTACAACTTCGACTAAGGTCCCTTGATTTGTTGACTACGGTTCAAGGACATAGTTTCTAATCACGAGCGTAGGCAGGGAGATTCACTCCGATCATGCCTCGGAGATCAAATTCAAATTCCAAAGAACCGGCGCGCCGGTCTGATCCGCCCCTCCGCGCCCCAGTCAATGTGAAGTATCGTCACTTTTTAAATTTTTTCAAGGAAAAATCGATTCGCGCCGGAAGAATTTTCCGCGCGGCTGTTGCGCTCCCAGCCGGCGCCGGGCCTGGATTCTGCTTGGCAATTTCAATCGGCCCGGTCAAGGTTTCACCCGATCCTGATTGATCATCGACCATGCAAAAGTTCGTCCTGTTATCGACCGCCCTCCTTGGGATCGCTCCCTTCTTCTCTCTGCGCGCGGAATCCGCCTTGCGCGACTTTATCACCGTGCGCGGCGATCAGTTAATGGAGGGCGACAAACCCTTCCGTTTTATTTCGTTCAATTTGCCGAATCTGCAGATGATCGAAGATAACCTCCCCTTCGCGGAAACCAATCCCTGGCGTCTGCCGGATGAGTTTGAGATCAGGGATGGATTGGCCACGGTGCGCCAGATGGGGGGCACGGTCGTGCGCACCTATGTCCTTTCCGTCCGGCGCACGAACGACACCCCGGGCATGCCCCGGCACGTCGTCGGCCCGGGCCAGTTCAACGAAGCGGCATTCCGGGAGTTCGATCTCGCGCTGAAGATTGCCAACGAACAGAGCATCCGGCTCATCATACCGCTGGTGGATAATTGGGCCTGGCAAGGTGGCCGCGCCGAATACGCCGGCTTTCGGGGCAAACCCAAGGAGGCCTTTTGGACCGATCCCCAGATCATCGACGATTTCAAGAAGACCATCCGGTTCGTTCTGCTCCGCACCAACACGCTCACGGGAATCCGTTACGGCGATGACAAGGCCATCCTGTGCTGGGAAACCGGCAACGAAATATTCTCTCCTCCTTCGTGGACGCACGACATCGCCGGTTACATCAAGAGCCTCGACACCCATCACCTGGTCATGGACGGCGTTGCCGCCTTCGGGCTGAAAAACGAATCCCTCACCGACACCAATGTGGACATCGTCACGACACACCATTATCCGAACGCCAGGATCAGGAAAACCTTCGCGGAGTCCATCCGCGAGAACTGGGCAAAAGCGAAGGGCAAAAAGCCTTATGTCGTCGGCGAATTCGGTTTCGTGAGCACTGCCGACATGGAGGATGCCCTGAACGCAATCATGGACACCGGCATGTCCGGAGGCCTGTTGTGGAGCCTGCGCTTCCACAACCGCGACGGCGGTTTTTACTGGCACAGTGAACCTTCGGGCGGGAATCGCTACAAAGGGTTGCACTGGCCCGGCTCGCCCATCGGCGCCGCCTACGACGAAATCAACCTCATGGCCATGGTGCGTCGCTATGCCTTCGCCATCCGTGGCCTGGTCCCGCCCCCGATTCCTCCTCCGGCGCCTCCCGGATTGCTGCCGATCACCGACGCGGCGGCGATCTCCTGGCAAGGCTCCCTGGGCGCCGCCAGTTACATTGTCGAACACGCGCCCAAAGCCAGCGGACCCTGGACCGTCGTCGCTGACGGGGTTGACGAGAGTTTTGTTCAATACCGGCCCCTGTTTGTGGATGAGTCCGCCCCGGCCGGCAACTGGTATTATCGCGTTCGCGCCCGGAACGATTCCGGCGTTTCGGAGCCTTCGATTGTGTTCGGACCGGTTAAAGTCACGCACGCCACCTTCGTGGACGAACTCGCGGATTTCTCCAGGGTCCACGCCAGGACCGGCGACTGGGAAATCAAAACGCGCGAGTCGCGCAGGGTCAAGGAAGACGCCCACCGCGCCGCCGGCATGGCCGGAGATACGCTGGTTTACCAACTCGCCGCTGCGATCGAAAGTTTTCGCGTGTACGTCTTTTTCCCCGGAGATAATGCGGACCTCAGGTTCGCGGTTTCGGCGGACGGACAGGAGTACCATGACGTTACCGCGGCCCGGAAAGTTTACTTCGGCGGCCCGGGCGACTACAAGTACTGGAAGCCCGTGCTCTACGAAGCCGAAAGAATCGGCTCGGGCGGCAAGTATCTCAAAATCGAGCTGGGCGGCGAGACGCAAATCGGGCGGGTGGAGATTACGCACGCAATCGGGGAGCAACATGAAAACCAATGAATTGAAAAGCTTTTCCAGGCGCGTTAGCGACCAATTGTTTGGGCACATTTTGCCGTTCTGGACGGGGCCTGCATTGGACCACGAGCAGGGGGGCTGGATGGCTTGCTTGTCCAACGACCTCAAGCCCGACCGCGCTCAACCCAAAGGCCTGATCGTCAACAGCCGCATCCTTTGGACCTTCTCCGCCGTTCACCAGACGCGGCCCGATCCACTCTTCAGACAAATGGCGGACCGGGCGTTCGATTACGTCATGAACCGGTTCTGGGACGCTCAATACGGCGGCGCCTTCTGGCGGTTGGACGACTGCGGAAACATGATTGACGACTCGAAAAAGATTTACGGCCAGGCTTTTTACATCTACGCGCTGTCCGAATATTGCCGCGCGTTCGGCGCGCCGGCTGCCCTGGCGCGAGCCAGGGAATTGTTTGAGTTGATCGAGCGCCACGCGCACGATCCGAAACACGGCGGCTACCTCGAAGTGCGCCGCCGCGACTGGTCCGAGGCCGACCCCGACGCGCGGCTCAGCGACAAGGACATGAACGAGAAGAAGTCGATGAACAATCACCTTCACGTCCTCGAGGCCTATACCAATCTCTACCGGGTCTGGAAAGAACCGCGCGTCGAGCAGCGTCTGCGCGAACTCATCCTGCTCTTCGAGCAGCGCATCCTCGATCCGCGCACGCTTCATTTCCATCATTTCTTCGACGAGGAATGGCGCGTGCGCTCGGAGTCCTACACCTTCGGCCATGACATCGAAGGAACCTGGCTGCTTTGCGAAGCCGCCGAGCCGCTGGGCGATGCCACGGTGCTCAAACGCATGCAGACCGTTGCGTTGCCGATGGCCGCCGTGACGCTCAAGGAAGGCGTTGCCGCCGATGGCGCGCTCCGTTACGAAGGCAAAGGCGGGAAAATCATCGACCCCGGAAAGGAATGCTGGCCGCAGGCCGAGGCCGTCATCGGTTTCCTCAACGCCTTTCAAATCTCCGGCGACGAGACGTATTTCAAGGCTTCGCTCCGCGCCTATGATTTCATCGAGCAGCATCTCGTCGATCGCCTTCACGGCGAATGGTTCTGGCGCATCAACGAGGACGGCCGGCCGGATCCGAAACTGCCCAAGGTGAGCGAGTGGAAGGGCCCGTATCACGGGTCGCGGATGTGCCTGGAAACCATGCACCGGCTGCACACCATTGCCGGTTGAACAAACCCGGCCGGCAGGAGAGCCACGAAACCCTCGGCGTCGAGAAATTGCACGACGAGAAAGCACCAACCTATGGCGGCACAAAACAGATTCAAACAGCCCGGCTTGATTTCCAGACCCTCTCCCGCACTTTGTTCGGTGTTCTTTCTCGCGGTTCTCCAGTGCGGCGCGGAAACCGCCGTCTTCAACGTGCTCGATTACGGCGCGCAGGGCAACGGCGCGACTCCAGACACGACGGCGGTCCAGAGAGCCATCGATGCCTGTGGCGCCGCCGGCGGCGGCCGGGTGCTCCTGCCCTCCGGCAAAACCTTTCTCACCGGCGCGCTCACGTTGCGCCGCGGAGTTGATTTTCACCTGGCCAATGGCGCCATTCTCAAAGGCAGCCCTGACTGGCGCGACTACGGCAAGGCGGGCGCCTTGCTGTTTGCCAAGGACGCCCAAGGCATCACCGTTTCCGGCAACGGCGTCATGGACGGGAACGACCGCGCGGTGTGGCAGGTGTTGGCCGACGAAGAAGCCGGCGGCAACGTGAACAAAGAAGGTTGGTGGCCCCAGGCGTTCACGGGCGATTGGTGGCCGTTCGGCAAAGAACCGAGCGAACCGCAAAAAGGCGGCGGCCGGCCCATGATGATCATTTTCATCGGGTGCGAACGGGTCCGTATGCATGATGTTACCCTCCGCAACGCGCCGAGCTGGACGGTGCATCTCGTCGGGTGCGAGGACGTGGCGATCGATTCGATCAGCATTCGCAACGCGTGGGATGTGTCCAACAACGACGGCATCGACCTGGACCATTGCCGCGACGCGCGCATCGCGAACTGCTTCATCGAGTGTGCCGACGACGCCATCGTCATCAAGAACACGCCGAACTTCGCGGCGTATGGCGGCTCCGCCCGCATTACCGTGACGGGCTGCACCCTGGCCTCGCGGAGTTCCGCCTTGAAGGTGGACGAGGTTTACACACCGCCCGGCGCGCGCGATATCGTGTTTGCTGATTGCGTCGTCTCCCACAGCAACCGCGGCCTGGTCATCCAAAGTCGCGACGAGGGTGATATTCAAAACGTGCTCTTCGCCAATATCACCGTCGAGACCGGTTTCTCGCCGCACAAGTGGTGGGGCGCCGCGGAGCCGATTCACATCAGCCATTTTCCGCGCACAGCCCAGACGAAGCTGGGACGCGTCCGAAACATCCGCTTCAGCAATATTCTCTGCCGCAGCGAAAACGGGATCTTTCTGCACGGCTGGACAAACCGGCCGGTTGAAGACGTCCTGCTCGACAACGTCCGGGTCGAGCTTGCGAAAACCAACAGCATGCCGGGAGGCTTTTACGACCTGCGACCGCAAGGCGTGTTCAAAGGGATCTTCGAGAGCCGCTTGGCCGGGATTTACGCGCGGTATGTGAAGGGACTTTATGTGCATCACACCGAAGTGGTGTGGGGCGAATCCTCGGACCGGTCCTACGGCCAGGCGCTCGATCAGGCCAACGTCGAAGACCTGGAACTGAACCACGTCTCGCTCCACCCGTCGCCCGACGCGGCCACGACGCGCGACCGGTAACGCCTCCGGAGGGCGCCGCGCTGTCGGCGCCCCGACCCGCTGCTCCGATGGAGTTGGGGAATCGACGGAGCGCTTCCCTCCGCTTGAACCGTGAATTCAAAAATCTGGCGTTCTCAACGGGAATCGGCTAGTACCAATGTCATGCTCGCGAACCTGTATCAGTGAGCGCACATGATGGAGCCTTCCTCGAGAGCTTCGGAAAAGCGGACGGAACACGAACAGATGCTTCAGCAACTGCAAATGGCCGTGCAGGCTGCTGGCATAGGCGTCTGGCACGCGAACCTCCAGACCAGCACAATTCTCATGGCTCAGGGAAGTGGCCCGATCTCCGGCTTGGCCCCGCCGGTGCGCCCCGCAACCGCGGAGGCATTATTCGCCTTGATTCATCCTGAAGACCGCGAAACCGTGGACAGGTGCATCAAGCGCGCTTTCGAGGAAGGAGATTACCGGGCCGAATTTCGCATCGTGCTGCCCGATGGAGACATCCGGTGGGTCGCTGCCCGGGGCGAATGCCGGCGCGATGCTGCAGGCAAACCCTTGTTTTTGACCGGGATCGACATCGACATCACCGAACGAAAGAAGATCGAGGAGGCTTTGTATCGCGAGCAGGTCTTCACTCGAGCCGTTCTCGACAGTGTGCCGGGACTTCTTTACCTGTACGATGAACAAGGGCGCCTGGTCCGATGGAACAAACGCTACGAGGAGATCACCGGCTGCACGACGGAGGAAGTTGCCGGAAAGAATTTCATGGATTGGTTCAAAGGCGATCAGGAATCCGCCGCCAGAATCTCGGCCATGATGCAGGAAGCGTTCCGCGACGGCTATGCGGAAACCGAGGCCCGCCTCCGAACCCGGGAGGGCCGGAAATTGTTTTATCTTACCGGTGTGCGCTTAAGCATCGACGGCAAATCGTACCTGGCCGGTATCGGTATCGACCTCAGCGCGCGCCAGCATCTCGAGCAACAGTTCCGCCACGCCCAGAAGATGGAAGCGATCGGACAGTTGGCCGCGGGCATCGCCCACGATTTCAACAACCTGCTTACTGTCATCCAGGGCAGCGCCTCGCTGCTGCTCGACGTGAAAGACCTCTCCGGCGAAGACACCGGTCTGGTCAAGCAAATCAGCGAAGCGGCGGAAAGAGCCGCCACGTTGACGCGCCAACTCCTGTTGTTCGGCCGCAAGCAGTTCCTGCAATCCCTCTCCATCAACCTGAATGAAGTCGTGGGCAACATGACCCGAATGCTCCAGCGCATTCTCGGGGAAGACATCACTTTGCAGTCCGACTTCACGCCGGATCTGCCCGTCATTCGCGGCGATGCAGGGATGATCGAGCAGATCATATTGAACCTGGCGGTAAACGCGCGCGACGCCATGCCCCGCGGCGGCCGTCTCCGAATCACGTCTTCCGTGGAAACCATCGGCCCGGAACAGGCGCGGCAAAAACCCGACGCCGCCCCGGGTGCTTACGTGTGCCTCAACGTTCGCGACACCGGTTCGGGAATCGCCCCCCAGCACCTGCCACACATCTTTGAGCCTTTCTTCACCACCAAGGAAGTCGGCAAAGGAACCGGCCTCGGACTGGCCACGGTCTATGGCATCGTCAAACAGCACGGCGGCTGGATCGAGGTGGAAAGCGAACCCGGCAAAGGGAGCACGTTCCGAATTCATTTCCCCGCGGCCTCGCCCCCCGCGGCAGAGTCCAGGGCTTCGCCGGCCGACCAGAAACTGCCCGGCGGCGATGAAACCATTCTGGTGGTGGAAGATGAGCCGGCGGTTCGCCTGCTGGTCAGCAACCTCCTGCAACGTTGCGGTTATACGGTGTTGAACGCCGCCTCGGGAGTGGCCGCCCTGGAAGTGTGGCGGGAACATAAGGCTAACATTCAACTTTTGTTGACGGACATGATCATGCCAGGCGGCATGACCGGCCGGGAGTTGGCCGAAAAGTTGCGACTCGAAAAACGGTTTCTCAAGGTCATTTACACGAGCGGTTACAGTACCGACATCCTTGGAAAAGTGCCGACGCTCATCGACGGGGGTAATTTTCTGCAAAAACCCTACCAATCCCTCAAACTCGCCCAAACCGTCCGCAATTGCCTGGATGGGAGATAGTGGCGGGCTGATAGCGAAGGGTTGAGACGAGAGCCGTGAGGCCGAAGCGATGGGTAGTAGTGGCACAGTTCAGCCAAACGGTGGGTGTGGCGAGCCTCCTCGCGAGCTGTGATGGCGTTGGAGGGAAGCGCTTTGTCGCTTCCCTGATATCTTGGGCACTGACGGAGCAGTGCCCTCCAATCAACGCGCGGCTCGCCGGGGCTTCGCCGCGCCGAAGCGGCTTCGTCCGCGCAGGCGGGAGTCTCGCCCCACCAAAGTCACTGAACTGTAACGCGCCCGTCGTTGAAGTCGACCTGCCGTGTGGTAAACAGCCCGGGATGAAAAGAAAGATTCTCATTGTGGACGACGACGCGGAGTTGGTGGAGTTGCTCACCTTCAATTTCAAACGAGCCGGGTTTGCCGTTGCCACCGCCGGCGACGGCGTGGAAGCCCTGAGAAAGGCCTGCTCGATCTCGCCTGACTTGATCTTGCTCGATTTGATGTTGCCCGAGTTGGACGGATTCGCCGTTTGCGAAACTCTGCGCCGTGACGCCGCCACCGCCTCCATCCCGGTCATCATGCTTACTGCCTTGTCTGGTGAGCTCGGTCGGCTGACCGGGTTGGGCTGCGGCGCGGCCGAATATATGACGAAACCATTCAGTCCTCCCTTCCTTATCTCCCATGTGGAGAAGCTGCTAAAACGCGCTCGCGGGTTAGACGAGCAGGATCATCCGAAAGAATCCGGCAGCGTGTCAGATCGGCCGCCAAACTGATTCGATCCCAACGAGTCGTCGTTTGGTCACGGAATCGTAACACACTTGTCACCAGCCCGGCGTTGTCGCATAAGTATCCGCATGGTATCGAAGTCCGACGTGAGAGCCAAGGTCCTCGTAGTTGATGACGAACCGGAAGCCGTCGAACTGGTGGAATTCAATTTGACGCAGGCGGGTTACTCGGTGATCACCGCCGGCGACGGCGCCGAGGCGTTGAAAAAGGCCCGTGCCGCGCAGCCCAGCTTGATTGTCCTCGACCTCATGCTGCCCGAAGTGGACGGGCTGGAAGTCTGCAAGATGTTGCGGCGCGACCCGGCCACAGCGGCCATTCCCATCGTCATGCTGACGGCCAAGGCGGCCGAAATCGACCGTGTCCTGGGCCTGGAACTCGGTGCGGATGACTATATCACCAAACCCTTCAGTCCGCGCGAGCTGGTCTTGCGGGTCAAGAGACTTCTCCGGGGCGAGCGCGCCTCGGGTCAGGAACCGGACAAGCTTGTCTTTGGCGACCTGGTGTTGGACGTGCCCCGACATCTCGTGAGCTGGCGCGGCAGACCCGTCGAACTGACCGCCACGGAATTCAAGTTGCTGACCGTTCTGGCGCAGCGACGCGGCCGCGTCCAGTCCCGCGACCAGTTGCTCCGCGACGTTTGGGAATACAACAGCCTGGTGGACACCCGGACGGTGGACACGCACATGCGGCGTTTGCGCGAGAAGCTGGGGCCGGCGGCGAAATATCTCGATACCGTGCGCGGCGTCGGCTATCGTTTCGTTGAGACCTAAAACGGCTTCATGCGGAAGGGAAACCACGAAATACACGAAACACACGAAATTCGAGCCGGTTTGACAGGTGCGTTTGTTATCAGGCAGGCGGGCTGGGAAGGGAGGAATTCCTGTCCGTCGAAACCCCTTGTTGCCGTTGTCTCACTTCATGTATTTAGTGTGTTTCGTGGTTGCTGCTGATTGGATACGGCCCAACCGCGCTGCATTGTGTGGTCCATTCTAACAGTCCTTGCGCTGGTCGCACTGACGGCGGCGGTCGTGCACCTCTGCTGGCGGCGGAAGTTCCTTCGCGCGGAGGAAGCCGCGGGCAACGATATCAAGACGCTGAAGGAGGCTCAGGAACGCGCGGCGTTTCAGATCCACACGCAACAGGAAGTTTTGTTCAACAGCATGATCGAAGGAGTGCTGCTGCTCGATGCCGAGGGCCGGATTCAACTCGCCAACCGCGCCTTCGCCGGCCTGTTCGACATCACGGGTGATATTCGCGGCAAAACCATCGTCGAAGCCTTGCGCCTGACTGAACTGGCGGAGTTGGTGGAAAGCGTGGCCGGGGACAAACAGGTGCTTGGCCACGAGATGAGACTGGCCGGGCTGTCCGAGCGCTGGCTCCAGATCAACGCCGCGGCCATCTCCGGCGACCATGGCGAAAGACGCGGCACAATCCTGGTTTTCCATGATCTGACCCGCCTGAAACAATTGGAGCGCGCCCGCCAGGAATTTGTCGCCAACGTCAGTCACGAACTGCGCACGCCGCTTTCGCTCATCAAAGGTTACGTGGAAACGCTGCTCGACGGCGCCAAAGACAATCCTGAAGTCGGAACCAAGTTTTTGGAGACCATCCAGCGCAACTCGGAGCGGCTCCAATTCCTGATCGAGGATCTGTTGAGCATCTCCGAACTGGAATCGGGCCGGATCCAGATGAATCTTCAGAAAGTCGCCTTGCGGCCCCTGGTAGACAAAGTCCTGGGCGACCTGGGCGCGCGGGCCCGGACGAAAAAAGTGGTGCTGACCAACAACCTGCCGGAAGTGACCGTGCTGGGGGATGCAGACCGGCTGCAACAGGTCTTCGGGAACCTGGTGGACAATGCCATCAAATACGGCCGGAGCGAGGGCTGTGTGACCGTCAGCGGCCGGGCTGGCGACGGCGACACCTTCGAGGTGTGCGTGCAGGATGACGGGCCGGGCATTCCGGCGGAAGCGTTGGAGCGCGTGTTTGAGCGGTTCTATCGTGTGGACAAGGCGCGCTCGCGGGAGCAGGGCGGCACCGGGCTCGGGCTTTCGATTGTGAAGCACATCGTGCAGAGCCACGGCGGCAGGGTCTGGGCCAAAAGCGAACCCAACAGAGGCGCGGCGTTCTGCTTCACGCTCCCGGCGGGGAAGCCGAACTGAGTGAAGAACCACGAAACACCCGGCGCGGCGAAGCCGCAACCAAACATGACAACCGCAAAGAACGCAAAGAGCACAGGACACTTCTTCTTTGTGTTCTTTGCGTTCCTCTGTGGCTAAAATTTGCGGAGCCTGAGAAAACTATTATGGATAGTAATACGGAACATGCTCCAGCCACGCACGCTGCACGGTTGCTGACTCCTTTTTCAATATTCCTCAACTGACACAATGACCCAGGCTATGAAGCGCAGACAATTCCTGAAAACCACCGGCACCATTACCCTGGCAACCGTCGTTTCATCTCCGCTTTCAATGGGGGAGGCGGAAAAGAAACCGGCGACCGCCCGGCACCTGCCGCGCTGGCGCGGGTTCAACCTGGTGGAGAAATTCGTCTCGCAGAAGGAGGGCAACCCCGCTTTTCAGGAAAAGGATTTTGCGCTGATGTCGGAGTGGGGCTTCGATTTCGCGCGCCTGCCGATGTCCTATCTTTGCTGGACGAATCCCGGGGACTGGTTGAAATTCCGCGAAGAACAGTTGAAGGACATCGACGCCGCGATCGAATTGGGACGAAGATACGGCGTGCACATCAATCTCAATTTCCATCGCGCGCCCGGCTATTGCATCAACCCGCCGAAGGAGCCGCTCGATTTGTGGACTGATGAAAAGGCCCTCGAAGCCTGCGCGTTTCATTGGGCGCACTTCGCGAAGCGCTACCAGGGTATTCCGAACGAGCGCCTGAGTTTCGATCTGCTCAACGAGCCCAATGAAGTGGCCGAAGTGATTTACTTGCGTGTCGTCAAACGCCTCGTCCAGGCAATTCGCGCTGAAGATCCCCGGCGGCTGATCGTCGCGGACGGCCTGCGCTGCGGTCGCGGCCCGGTGCCAGGATTGGCGGAGTTGGACATCGCCCAAAGCACGCACTGGTACGATCCGATAGAGCTTACGTTTTACCGGGCCCCCTGGCTTGAGGAATCCGGGGTCAAGGGAGCCGAAAAGTGGCCGGAGCCGACCTGGCCTCTGAAGCGCGGCGAACAACCGGTCGTGGACAAGGAAACCTTGCGAAGAGACCTGATCGCGCCGTGGAAACAACTCGAGCGAAAGGGCGTGGGCGTCCATGTCGGCGAATTCGCCGTTTACAACCGCACGCCACACGCGGTGACGCTGGCCTGGATGCGGGATTGCCTGGAGCTGTGGAAGGAAGCGGGCTGGGGTTGGGCCTTGTGGAATCTGCGTGGCGATTTGGGCGTGCTCGACAGCCAGCGCGCCGATGTGAAATACGAGGAATTTCGCGGGCACAAACTCGACCGTGAGATGCTGAAGCTGTTGCAGAAATATTGAAACGAACTTTCGACATCGGGCGTGCCGAGTGTACGGGGCGGGCCGGCGATGAAACCGGCGTTCAATGGCAGTATCAGATTTTACCCTGTGCGCTAAGTTAAAATGAACGCCGCCAGCGGGGCGAACAGGATCCCTGCCCGACCCGGCGCATCCGTTACCGGCCGATGGAGTGTTCAGCCTCGAGTCGCCTTGTCTCGGCCCACTCAGCCTGGGCCTCCGCCGGTTTGCCCTGCCGGGTCAGCGCCACTGCCAGATTATAATGGATGACTGGGCTGTTGGAATCGAACCGCAATGCCGTCCGGTAGAAGGACACCGCTTCCTCGAACTGGCCCTGAGTGACCAGCGCGTTGCCCAGATTCACCAGCGCATCCACCGAATTCGGATCAATCTCGAGCGCCTTGCGGTAATGGAGGATCGCTTCATCCCTATTTCCCCTGGCGGCCAGAACGCGTCCCAGACCGGCGTGAGCAGCCGCGTAAGCCGGCTGAATTTCCAGAGCCCGGGTGTATGCCTCGACCGCCTCATCCAGTTTTCCCTTCCGGGCCAGCACGTTGCCGAGGCCAAACGGCGCGGACGCGAAATCCGGATCCAAGCGCGACGTTTCGCTGTACTCACGGATCGCCGCATCCAGGTCTCCCTTCCGGGCCAGGAGAGCGGCCAGATTAAAGTGTCCCAACGCGAGGCCGGGGTTGGCTTGAAGCGCCGTGGTGTATTCGCGAAGCGCTTCATCGAGCTTGCCTTGGCGCGTCAGCACGTTACCGAGTTGGTAATGCGCCAATGCGTAGCCCGGGCAGATTGCGAGGGTTTTGGCGAAGTACTGGGCCGCCTGATCCAGATTTCCCTGCATGGCGGATTCCAGGCCCAGATTGTAGCAGGCAACGTGGTCGTTCGGGCGGAGCTGGATCGCCCTGCGATAGTGTGTGTCCGCTTCCTCAAAACGACCCGCTTGCGACAGGTAAGTGCCCAGGTTGTCATGTGCCATCCAGGCAGCGGGATTGCGCGCAAGTGAATCGCGCCAAAGCGTTTCGAGATCATGATAGACAGCCGTCTGTCGCCACGTCAATCCGCCGAGCACAAACAGAACCGCCCCGCCCAGCGCCGGCTTCAACAGCGGCTGCTCCTTCGTCAAGCGCCCCATCCCAAGTGTGATTCCCGCCGCCGCCCCCGCCAGCGGCCCGATCGCGGCCAGATACTGAAAATGATCGCACACGAACGAATAGCGGAAAAAGAAGACATTGAAGAAGCCCAGCACCGGGAAAAGGAGAATGATAAAATAACCGGCTGCGGCCAGCACCGGGCGCCCCCAGCCGCGTCGATTGCGCCAGAGCCACAAGAATCCGGCGACGGCGGCAGCCACGGCCACGTAACCCGGCCAGGGCGCGGTCTCGAGTTCCCAGCGCGGATACACGAACATCAACGGGTGCGGCCAAAACAGTTTTCCCAGATAGAACCACAACGCCCGCCCCGCGATCAGGCACCGTTGCGCCAACGAAAAGTCCCACTCTTCCGCATTGGCGCCAATGAGCATGAGCCGGTGCTCGATCGAAATCGTGATCAGCGCCATCCCTAATCCCAACGCCAGGAAGGGCAGCAGCAGGATCCCATCCTTCATCACAAAACGACCCCGCTTCCACCAGGCCAGCAGCAGAATGATGCCCGGCAGTCCGACTGTGGCGGTTTTGCTCGCAAGGGCGCACAAATAGAAGGCCAACGCGAGCCAGTAGAATTTCCAGGGTCCAAAGATCTGTTTGGAAACTTCGGTCTCCTTGGCGGACACCGCGGCACCGTTCTCTATCGAAGGCCATTCCTGGGGGGAAAGGCTCCCTCGCTTCCCAAGTTTGTTTTTGGTGTGGGCACCGACGGGGCGGTGCCTTTCAGGTTCAGGGTTTTGAGCCGGCAGCCAGAATTCAATCGCCGCCAGCACGGACGCCAGGAAACAGACCCCGGCAAGCGTGTTCTTGCGCTCGGTGATCCAGGCCACGGACTCGACGCACACCGGATGCACCGCAAAAAGGGCGGCGCCCAGCCACGCCCCGCGCACGCCGAGCCGTCCCAGGATCCGCCAAACCAGCACCGCGCTGATCGCGTGGAGCAGGATGTTTTCGGCGTGGTAAGCCATCGGATGCAGCCCCCAGAGGTGGTAATCCAGCCAGAAGCTGGTGTGCGTGAGCGGGTAATATTGTTGCGTGGCGCCCGGCTCAAACCAAATCCGCCACAACCCAGCCAGCGTGCGCAGCGGCACGCTCTTGATGATGTTGTAGTCGTCATCCCAGATGAACTGGCCGCGCAAGGCGGGAAGAAAAGCCGCGACTACGAGCAGGAGAATCGCCAACCCCGGCACCGCTGCCTGCCAGCGGCGCGGCGGATTCGGAGGTGTTGCTTTCGCGAGCTCAACCATTCGTCGATAGTCGATGCCAATCCGCTGATTGTGTATTGCGCGGGGGAGCTTGTCGAGAATGCGCCCAGTGGCTGATTCCGATTTGCGCATCCGCCGCCAACACACGGCCCCCGGCGGGTTATTCGGTATGCACCAGCCGCGTGCCGCGCGATTTTGGAGTGCGGCGCGCCAGCCGGCGGGGACACGTGATCGTCACAGCCGCCGTGTTCGTCAAGGGTGAGCACCAGCAGGATCTGGTCGCGATACCTGATTCTTGAAACGTGAATTTGACACCTTCTCCCTTCTGAATTCTGAATCCTGGATTCCGCCTTCCGCCTTCTGCCTTGATTTAACTTGTCCGGCATTCCGGCAAAGCCGACAATCCTGTCGCCGGCTCCCGGCTCGGGCCCATAGCTCAGTGGTTAGAGCAAGCGACTCATAATCGCTTGGTCGCAGGTTCAAGTCCTGCTGGGCCCACCAAGCTTACGCAGGTTGGCCAACTCTCGACCGCGGTGAGGCGATCAACGCAGCGCAGCCGCTGCGTCAAGTCACGTGCCGCACCATGTTCTGCCCGCCGTACGGATTAGGTACGCGCAGCGGGCACTCCGGATCATCGCACCACTCGCCATCCACAATGAACAGGTAATTGTGCGTTCCCATTGGCAATCCCACGGACGCAGTCCAGACGCCATCATCTCCTTTCTGCATGGGGATGGCTTGCTCCTGCCAGTTGGTGAAATCACCGACCAACAAGACTTTCTTGGCTGCCGGTGCTTCCAAACGGAAGGTTTGGTTCTTGAAGATTCCCGCTCGTCTTGCCATAAGTCATTTTTCCTTTCCTGGAACCCGGTTTAATTGTCTTCAGCAAGAGTGATCGGCCCACAGACGCCGGCCACTTGATGGTTTCGCGCGCCGAGTCCGTTCGACGCGAAAGCCAACGTCTCCTGACTAATGCACTTCGGCTTCCGTGGGTCAAGACCAAATCAAAAGCGGCAGTGGCCCGAGCCCTGCTCCGTCAATGCCCTGATCGTCAGAGGGGGTGGGGAAGTGACGGAGCATTTCCCTCCAGTTGCCGCTGCGCCCCGGCACGGCTTCCCGCTCTGGATTGCTCGGGATTGAAGAAACGCCAAATCCCGGTATGCTGCGACGCTGAACATGCATAGGTCACCGTCAAGTCGCCGGAATGAGCGCGGGTATTCCAGCGGCGAGCTGGTCCGCCGGCTGCTGGCGCTGGCGTGGCAGTTTCGCAGCGATTGCCTGCTGTCGCTGCTGCTGAGCCTGACGCTGCTGTTGCTTGGATTGTTGGGGCTGCAGTTGCTGGGCGTGGTGATCGATGTCATCCGTCACGCGCTGGATGCCACGCAACGGCCGCCGGCCTATCCCTTTGGCTGGACTCCACCCCGGACCTGGGACCCGCTGAAGATTGTCACCGCGTTGTCGCTCGCGATCATCGCGCAGGCCCTGGTGCGCGCGGCGCTCACCTACCAGTACAACATGGTCACGGCCCGCCTGACCCAGGGGAAAATCGTGCCGGGCTTGCGGGACCGGATCTACGCCAAACTCCAGCGGTTGAGCTTCCGGTTCTTCGACGTTCACGGTTCCAGCTCCATTTTCAATCGCGTGACGGGCGATGTGCAGAACACGCGGCTGTTCGTGGACGGGGTCCTGTTGCAGGGAATCAACATGGTGCTCACGCTGGTCGCCTATTTCGCGTTCATGTGGCGCATCCACCCGTCGCTGACGCTGGCGTGCCTGTCGGTCACGATCGGACTTTGGTGGGCCACGCATCATTATTCAGGGCGGTTGCGCCCGGCTTACCTGCGCAATCGCGAGTTGTACGACGGCCTGGTCCGACTGTTCGCCGAAAGTGTTCGCGGAATGCAGACCGCCAAGGGGTTTGCGGCGGAGCCTCATCAGGTGCGGAGATTCGAGGAGGCGAACGTCCAGGTTTCGAGTCAGCAGCGACGGATTTTCCATGACCTGTCGGTGTTCACGTCGGCGACGCAATTCCTGTCGCAATTGAGCCTGGTCATCCTGTTTGCGTATGGCGGCTGGCTTTTCGTGCAGGGGCGCATTCCGCTGGGCGGCGGACTGGTCGTCTTCGCGGGGCTGCTGCAGCAGTTCAACGGACAGGTCGCCAACATCACCAGCATCGCGAATTCCGTGCAGCAGAGTTTCACGGCCGCGCGCCGCGTCTTCGAGGTGCTGGACACGCCGTCAGAAGTTCAAAACCAGCGCCACGCGGTCAATCCGGCGCGGCTCCGGGGCGGCATTGTGTTCGACCGGGTCACCTTCGGTTACTTTCCGGAAGCGCCCGTGTTGCGGGAAGTCTCTTTCGAAGCCAGGCCCGGTCAGATTATTGGCATCTTTGGCATGACCGGCGCCGGCAAGAGTTCGTTGCTGGGTTTGATACCGCGCTTTTACGATCCGCAGCGCGGCCGCATTCTCGCCGACGGCCGGGATTTGCGGGAGCTCGAGCTGGACGGGTACCGGCGGCAGATCGGGATTGTGTATCAGGAGAGTTTTCTGTTCTCGAACACAGTGGCGGCCAACATCGCGTTCGGCAACCCGCACGCCACGGGGGAACAGATCGAGCAGGCGGCGTGTCTTGCCTCGGCACACGAGTTCATCCGGGCGCTGCCCGGCGGTTACCGCACCGTGCTGGGGGAATCGGGTGTGGACCTGTCGGGCGGCCAGCGCCAGCGATTGGCACTCGCGCGGGCGCTGCTGCTTCAGCCGCCGGTTCTGATCCTGGATGATCCGACCGCCTCCGTGGATCCGAAGACGGAGCAGGAGATAGTTTCGGCATTGCGCCAGGCCATGACGGGGCGCACCACTTTCATTGTTTCCAACCGCCTCAGCCTGCTGCGCCGGGCGGACGTGATTCTGGTGCTGGAGAAGGGTCAACTGACCAGGACGGGAAGACATGAGGACCTGGTGCGGACGCCGGGGCCGTACCGGGAGACCGCGCTGCTCCAGTTTATGGATTTGGGGCCGGAACCGGAGAAAGCCGGAATTTTGAGAGGAGGATCGGCATGAACCGGATACAAACCCGGGGCATCCACGACCGGCGGAAGGCGGCCAACTTCGGGAACCTCCGCCACCTTCAACTCGCAGTTCGAGCGTCACCCGTTTCTGTGCCGTTCAGCAAAGGGTCTCAACGCGAAGTCGCAAAGCCGCAAAGGCGCAAAGAAGCGGTGACAGGCGAGGCGCGCCTGTCCGCAAGAGGTGAGCAGCGGTCACTCCTGCAAATGCTCCGCGCTTGCGTCTCCGAGTCTTCGCATCTCTGCGTGGAGAACAATTCAACCCCGGTATGAGCCATCAACCGCCAGGAAAAGACGTGTTTGATGCTCAGGCTGCGGCCCAGGCACAGATTGACCCCAACGTGGCGAGTCTGGACAGCGCCCGCGAGGCGATCACCTATTTCCGGCCTCTGGAGGAGCGGGAAGCGGATCGGGCGCCGCTGAACGCGAAATTGATCCGTCGCATTTTCACTTACACCCGGCGGTATGCCGGCCGGCGCAACTGGCTCTTCTTCCTCACGTTCGCCCGAGGTTTTCAGCTTCCGGCGCTGGCGTGGTTGATCGGTCAGACGATCAACGGTCCCATTGCCGGCCGGGATTTGCCCGGCGTTTATGTCCACGCCGGAATCTATCTTGGACTGGTCCTGCTGATGATCCTCACGCTTCAGTTCCGGCAGCGCCTGGCGCTCGAACTGGGCGAAGCAGTCGCCCATGACATGCGCGCGGAACTGTTTCAAAAACTGATGACCCTGCCCATGTCGTTTTTTAACCGGACCAAATTCGGCCGCATCATCAGCCGGATGACGACGGACATCGAAAACGTGCGTGTGGCGGTGCAGGAGGTCGCGTTTGTCGTGACGATCCAGGCCGTGCAGATGACGGTGGCCGCTCTGCTCATGGCCTGGTACAACTGGAAGTTGTTTTCGCTGATGCTGACGCTGGTGCCGGTCATCTGGGTGCTGAACGAGAGCTACCGCCGCGAGGCCAGCCATCAATTGCGCAAACTCCAGGAAACCTGGAGCCGTCTGACTTCCACGCTGGCCGAGTCGGTCAGCGGCATCCGCGTCACGCAGGCTTTCGTGCGACAGGAGATCAACGCCGGCTTCTTCCGGAAGCTGGTGAATTTGCACGGCGAGAACAACGTGGGCGTGGCCCATGCCTCGGCGGTGTTCATTCCGCTGCTGCAGATGAAGAGCCAGCTTTTCCTCGGCGTCATGGCGTTGCTCAGCGGCTACGGCACGCTGTGCTGGCACGGGTGGCTGCACATGAACGTCGGCGATCTGGTGATGTTCTTTTTTCTCGCGAATTTCTTTTTCGAGCCGGTCCAGGTCATCGGGAATCAGTACAATCAGGCGCTCGCGGCGATGGCCGGCGCCGAGCGTTTCTTCAGGCTCATTGACCTTGAACCCGAATGGCAGGAGGCGCCCACGGCAAGGCCATTGTCCAGGATAGAGGGACGGATCGAGTTTGAACACGTGCATTTTGAATACGACCGCGGCCGGCCGGTCCTGGAGGACATTTCATTCAGAGCCGACCCGGGCCAGACCATGGCCCTGGTCGGTCACACGGGCAGCGGCAAGACCACCATCGTCAGTCTGCTCCAGAAATTCTATCTGCCCACGCGCGGGCGCGTGTTGGTGGACGGGATCGATCTGCGGGACGCGACGGGTGACTCGCTGCATCGGCAAATGGGCAGCGTGCAGCAAAACAATTTGTTGTTCGCGGGCTCCGTCATTGAAAACATCCGGTTTGCGCGGCCCGACGCGACGGAGACGGAGGTGCGCGCCACGCTGCGAGCGCTCGATTGCCTGGACCTGCTGGAAGCGTTGCCGCGAGGGCTGGAAACCCAGGTGGGCGAGACAAGCGCTGCGCTCTCAGTGGGCCAGCGCCAGCTCATCTGCTTTGCCCGCGCCCTGCTTGTGGAACCGCGCATTGTCGTGCTCGATGAAGCCACCAGCGCGATCGATACCGTCACGGAATCCCGATTGCAACGGGCGCTGGAAATTCTTCTGCGGGGACGCACCGCCTTCGTCATCGCGCACCGCCTGAGCACGATCCGCAAAGCCGACCTGGTGCTGGTGCTGGATCAGGGCCGGATTGTCGAACGCGGCACGCACGCGACGCTGCTCGCGGCGGGGGGTGTTTATGCCCGGCTGCACGAGGAGTTCGTTGGCGGGAGGGGTCCAGCGGCAGGAGCTTGAACAACAGGAAACGAAAGCTGAATTGATGATCACTGCTTCGAATTGCGGAAACATGGTCCGATGGCGTTGCGCCGCGCTTGTTGGAATGATGGCCCTCGGTTTTCCAAGCCGGGTCGACAGTATCCGGGCCCAGGACACACCCCCTGCCGCCGGGGAAAGCGGGCTTTTCAATGTCAAGGCCTTTGGCGCCACCGGAGACGGCAAAACTATCGATACCGCTGCCATCAACAAGGCGATCATTGCCGCGAATGCGGCTGGAGGCGGTTCCGTGCGATTCCCGGCCGGGACGTATCTTTCGAGCTCGATCCGACTCAAAAGCAACGTGACCCTTTACCTCGAAGCCGGCGCCGTGATCGAGGCTGCTTCCGAGACGGTCGCCCCGTTCGATCCCCGCGAAAGCAACACGCGGGCCAAATACCAGGATACCGGCCACAGCTACTGGCACGACAGTCTGATCTGGGGTGATCACATCGAGAACGTTTCGATTCTGGGTCCGGGCCTGATCCACGGCAAAGGCCTGCATCGCGGCTTGTATGGCAGGGAATATCAGGACACGCCCAAGGGCTCCGGCAACAAAGCGATCGCCCTGGTGAACTGCCACAATGTCATCCTGCGCGACTTTTCGATCCTGCACGGCGGATGGTTTGCGATCCTGGCGACGGGCGTGGACAACCTCACGATTGACAATCTCAAAATCGACACCAACCGCGATGGGATGGACATCGATTGTTGCCGCAACGTGCGCATTCTTAATTGCAGTGTAAACTCGCCCTGGGATGATGGCATCTGTTTGAAAAGCAGCTATGCTCTCGGCTTCGCGCGCGCAACGGAAGACATTACGATCAACAACTGCTTTCTCACCGGCGGTCTTGTCGAGGGAACGCTCCTCGACGGCACCTTTAAACGCGCGCCCTCCGATTATGCCGGACGCACCGGCCGCATCAAGTTCGGCACCGAGTCCAATGGCGGTTTCAAGAACATCACCATATCCAATTGTGTTTTCGACGACAGTGGCGGCTTCGCGATCGAGAGCGTCGATGGTGGCATCATCGAGGATGTTACGATCAACAACATTGCCATGCGCGAAATCGTCAACGCGCCGATCTTCATCCGGCTGGGAAACCGTGCGCGAGGTCCTGACCATCCGCCGGTCGGCGCCATTCGTCGGGTCAATATCAGCAATATTGTGGTCTCTGGCGCCCGGCGTGACTTGGGTTCCATCATCACCGGCATCCCGGGGCATCCCGTCGAAGATGTGCGCATCAGCAACATCAACATCCTCCAGGATGGGGGCGGCACCGCCGAACAGGCGGCCCTCGAACCGCCGGAAAAGGAAGCCGCCTACCCGGAGCCCGGGATGTTTGGCAGCATGCCATCCTACGGCTTCTTTATCCGCCACGCGCGGGGGATGGAGTTCAGCGGCGTCCAGGTCAGCACCCTCACAAATGATTTACGGCCGGCGTTTTTTCTCGATGACGTGGACGGCGCGGATTTTCAGCACGTCAGGTGGAGTCATGGTTCCGGAGCCCCCTCTCTTGTTTTGAAGAAGGTCCGGAACTTCAACCTGCACCAGAGTCCGCCGCTGCTGGACACACGACTGGAGCATGTAGAGCAGCGGCAGTATTGATATCACCATAGTGGCTGGCAAAGGCGGTTACCTGGGCTCAGGTGGGGCCCTTCCCTCACTTGCCTTGTAGTGCTTAGAGTGGTTGCCGAAGGTCCTTTCCATTAAAGGCAGGGCCGCGCTGCGCGCGGCCAGGACGCGGAGCACCGCATCCCTGCCATTTCGGAAATTACTTTTGGCAATCAGTATAAGTTGCCAAATCATAGCTACATACATTGATTGCCACCGCGCCAACCGCCAGCGCCTGATCCTGTCGAAAAGTGCGGCGGCCATGCGAACGACGTGGTGATCACGCAGGGAAAACCCTCCTTGTCTTTCAAGTTCATTTCCGAACATCCGATGGTAAGCCGTGCAGGTTCCTGCTTCCGCCCGCAGGTTGAGGGCCAAGAAGTTCAAAAACCGGCACCGTATTCCGCTGATTTCAAGCTATATGTTTGGTCGAGCAAGGCCGTTCCGACTGCTGGTTGGCACAGCGGTTGGGTTGCTTTTTGTCGCCGTCCAGGCGTCGTGGGGTCTGCCGCCGGATTCCACCCCGATGGCATCGAGGGTCCTGACGAACATTTTCGAGATCTGGAGCATACCGCCGGCAGAGAAGCAACAGGCGCATCGGCTGAAGACGGAGGCGGTGATTTACTTCTATGGCCCGGAATGGTCCTGCGCCTGGGGCGAATGCGCGGGGCGGCCAACCTGGCTGCCGATCTGCGACTCCCACATGTCCCTGAAAGCAGGGCAACGGATTGCCATTGACGCCGTGCTCCAGCCCGGCCAGGACCATTTTGACTGGAGCCAAAGCCGGCTGCGCGTGCTCGAAGAGGGGGTGGAGCTCAAGCCCGAAACGGTGCCAAGCCTCAGCGAAAAACCGAAAGAGCTGGATAAGCACCTGGTTCAGGTCGAGGGTTTCATCACCCACAAAACCGAGGAGTCCAGGCGCGTCACGTTCAATATTCAAACCCTGGGAATCACGGCCACGGTGCGCTTTTTGAAGGACACCAATGAATCCAATTCCTTCCTTGAACCGGGCGACCGCGTCCGAGTGAAAGCGGTTTATGCTCTCAATTTCGACAAGAACGGAAACGTGAGTGAGTTCAACCTTTGGGTGGCCCGAAGCCAGGATATTCAGACTTTGCAGAAGGGTGATGGGCGAGTGGCTGAGGCTGAGCCGCAGGTGGTCCTGACCAACATTTACCAGATCTGGACTATGCCGCTGGCAGAGAAGCAACAGCCGCACCGGATTCGGACGGAGGTGGTGATTTATTCCTTCGACCCGGAATGGCAGAACGCCTGGGGAGAATGCCAGGAGGAAACGGCGTATCTGCCCATCGCCGATTGTCCGGTTCCCTTGAAAGCCAGCCAGCGGGTCGCCATCGACGGTGTCATCGTCCCGATACGGGAGCGGTTTGTGTGGGACAAGACGCAAGTTCGGATCCTCGAGGATGCGGTTCCGCTCAAAGGGGAGATCGTACCTAACCTGGACGTCAATCCCAAGGAGCTAAAGGGTCATTTGATAGTGGTGGAAGGGTTGATCGACCGCCTGTTGGAGGATGCCACGCACGTGACTCTCACTTTTCTGGCCGGCGATACTGTAGCCAAGGCGTATGTGGTCAAAGATAGGAACAACCCATCGTTGAATTTCAAAGCGGGTGACTTTGTGCGCCTCAAATGCGTTTATTCGCCCCAGTTTGATATCAACGGGAAGATCAGCGATCTGAGTCTGTTCCTGCCCCAGCTGGGGGATGTCCAGGTCGTCGGTTCCATCGGCACAGATCGGCGCTTTAACGCTCCGATCACGTCCACCGGAGACATCAGAGAAGAAACGCCGACGAACGACCTGATCCACGTTGAAGGTACGGTGTACAGCCACGAGCCGGGTAAAGGACTCACCCTCTGGGATGACACGGAACAGGTCATGGTCCAAAGCATGCAAACCCAGCCGCTGCGCTTCGGCGACCACGTTGAAGCCATCGGTTATGCCTACGTCGCGGGGGTGCAACGGTGTTTGAGAGGCGGTTTGTACCGCTTGTCCGTTGCGACCAACCGAGAGGCCCCGGCCTTGATCTCAGGATCGGAACGATCGCCTCTGCGCCTGGCGGAACGGATCCGGGATATGAACAGGGAAGACGTCAAAAGGAATTTTCGCGCGAACATCCGGGGAATCGTCACGTGGGCGCATCCGGAAACACGCTTCGCCTACGTTCAGGACGCCAGTGGCGGCATCCGCGTGGCCGATCCGAAATGGGGGGAACAAGAGGCTCGGAAGTCGGGAACAATCGTCACCGTGCGCGGCGAGGTTTGCGCGGGCGACTTTGTGCCGGTCATCACGAACGCGATCATCAGTCGGGTGGGATTCTGGAACCTGGAAGAGGGACCGTTCGTGACCCTCGAACAGGCGCTGACCGGGGTGGAGGATGGTCGTTGGGTCCAGATGCGCGGATTCGTGCGGCAGGTCATCCAGTTAAACGGGCTGGTGCGCTTCAATCTCACCACCTCCAGCGGCGAATTCGAGGCCTGGACGCCGGCCACGCAGTCGTTCGAGTCCTGGCAGGGCTCGATTGTCCGGGTTCACGGCGTGTGCGCCGCCGTGGCGAATGCCCGGCACCAGTTGACGGGCATCCAGATTTGGGTGCCAGAAGTGAAGTACCTCCAGGTCGAGGAACCAGCGCCGGACGACCTGTTCGCGGTCCCGGTGCGTTCTTTGGACAGCCTGCGGCGCTTTAATGCGCAAACGGCGCTGAACCAGCGAGTGCGCACTTTCGGCACGGTGGTGTTGCATGTGCCGGGACGTTACCTGTACGTCCAGGCGGGGAGAGACAGTGTGCTGGCGTTGAGCCAGAAGCCCGAGCTCCTGCACCCGGGAGATCGGGTCGAAGTCGTGGGGTTCCCTGGAAACGAAGGGCGGAGATTTCTGTTGCGCGAAGCGGTTTATCGCCTGGTTTCCTCCGGGTCGGAGCCGCTGCCCGTCCAACTGCCCGCAGCCCACTCGGTGAATCCGGATCTGGAGGGTCTGCTGGCCCAAGCCGAAGGTGTCCTGCTGAACACCGTGAATAAAGAGAGCGAGGCGCGCCTGCTGATCCGAACCGCCAATTCCGCGTTCGAGGCGAGTCTCAGCTCGACCGCTGCCGATGCGGGGAAGCATCTGAAGGCTTTGGAATTCGGAAGCCGCCTGGCTGTCGCCGGCGTTTACCAGGTGCAGAGCGATGAGTATGGAAACCCGCGTTCGTTCATTCTTAGACTGCGTTCCTGGGACGACATCCGGGTCCTGAACCAGCCGCCCTGGTGGACGCTCACCCGCCTTTTATGGGTGCTCCTGGCGGCGCTTGCCGTGTCTCTGGTTGCCCTCTACTGGGGCATCGTCTTGTCGCGTAAGAACACACTGCTCCGGCAGGCTCAAGCCGAACTGCAGGCCGCGCATGACAAGCTCGAACTGCGCGTTCAGGAACGGACCTGTGAACTTCAGGACCGAACCAATCAACTCCAGGAGCAAGTCATCGCCAAAGAGCGGGCGCGCGAAGAGCTGGCGGAAGCTCAAAAAAGGCTCATGCTGGCTTCCCGCCACGCCGGCATGGCGGAGGTGGCTACCGGCGTTCTCCACAACGTCGGCAATGTCCTCAACAGTGTCAACATTTCGGTGTCCCTCATGAGAGACAAGTTGGCTCCATCTAGCAATCTGAATATGGACCGGGTTCTCGCGTTGCTCCAGGAGCACCGGAACGACCTGGCCCAGTTCCTTTCCGCAGATGCCAAAGGCAAGAAGCTGCTGGAGTATCTGGAAATCCTGAACCGCCACTGGCTCGACGAAAGGAAACAGGTGGTGGAAGAGTTGTCTACGCTGACACAAAACGTCGAACACATCAAAGAAATCGTGGCGATGCAGCAGTCGTACGCCCGGGCCTCGGGGGTATCGGAGGTCCTTGACCCGGCCGAACTCGTCGAAGATGCGATCCGGATGCACGCGGCCGCCTTTGAGCGCCATGCCGTAAAAGTGATCCGCCAGTTCGAGAAGGTGCCCGCCATCAACGTGGATCGTCACAAGGCCCTGCAAGTCCTGACCAACCTGTTGCACAACGCCAAGTACGCCTGCGAAGAGAAATCGTCCGACGACCGGAAGGTCACGGTGCGTCTGGGCATCGTGAAACCGGACCGTATCGGAATCGAAGTGGCCGACAACGGGGTGGGGATTCCGGCGGAGAACCTGACGCGCATCTTTTCCTTTGGGTTTACCACGCGCCGGAACGGGCATGGCTTCGGTTTGCACAGCGGCGCTTTGGCAGCCAAAGAAATGGGCGGTTCCCTGAGCGTGCGCAGCGGGGGCCTGGGTGAGGGAGCGACTTTTGTCCTCGAACTGCCCGCAAACTGTAGGTCCGGTTCAAACCGAACCGGCTGAGGAAACCTGTGCGGCTGCAGGAGTGGAAACTCCATCACGACCAGGCTATTTCAAAAAACAAAACATGGTTCGAGCCCGGCTTCCATACCTGCTCATGTTCGGCGAGCATTTAAAGTCGTTGCCTCGAAAACTGATTATAACACGGGTTCCAATGCGCAGCGCGAATCCATTCGGACGACGGTCGGAAGGTGGCGTTGTCGTCCCGCCGGTTTCCCGGTCCGTTTCCGAGCGAGCCAAGCCGCGCCGACCTTTGGTTGGCGCGGCGGGCGGGTTGCTCTTTGCTGCCCTCCAGGCGGCGTGGGGCCAGACGGCGGATTCGCTCCCTCTGGCCTCCAGGGTTCTGAGCAACTTCGCGGAAGTCTGGACCATGCCTCAAGAAGAGAGAGCCTGGCCGCATCGGATCAGGACCGAGGTGGTCATTTACTATTTTGACGCCGAGTGGAACAGTGCCTGGGGAGAGTGTCAGAAGACACCGACGTTTCTTCCCCTGGGCGATTGTCCGACACCTTTGAAACCGGGTCAGCGGGTGGCCGTTGACGGCGTATTCCTGCCGGTGCAAGAGAGGGTGGTCTGGGATAAGACGCAGATCAGAATACTTGAGGAAGGCGTGGAACGGGAAGCGGAAGTGGTCCGCAGTCTGAGCGACAACCCGGCCGGGCTGAAAGCGCGCCTGGCGCTGGTGGAAGGCTTGATTGATTCCCAGAAGGTGGGGCCTACGCACGTCACCCTCAATTTCCTGGTCAACGGCACCACCGCCACCGCCTATGTGCTCCGGGACACCAACGGGACTCTGCCTCATTTCAAAGCGGGTGACTTCGTGCGAATGAAATGCGTTTACGCGCCCCAGTTGGACCAAAACAACCGGCTCGAGAATTTGGACTTGTGGGTGGCCCGGACAACGGATGTCGAGGTCAGGGGTTCCTTGAGTGCCGATCCTCGTTTCGCCATTCCCCCCACCCCCATCGACGAAATACAGGAAGGGCTGTCCACCAACGATGTGATTTGCGTTCACGGCACGGTGCGTAAACACGAGGCGGGAAAGTGGGTCGTCATCTGGGACGCCACCGGACAAGTCACCCTGCAGAGCCGGCAGACTCAACCGCTGGATTTGGGGGATCGGGTGGAGGCCATCGGTTATCCTTCCGTGTCCGGGGTGCAGCAGAGTTTGGTCAATGGCTTTTACCGGCTGTCACCGGCCACCAACGCGACGGCTGTCGCGGGTGTTTCGGAGAGGCCGCGCCTGCGCATTGCGGAGCAGATTCGGGAGTTGACCCGGAAAGAAGCGGCGGGCGCTTTGCCCGTCACTCTGCGCGCGCTGGTCACTTGGGCACATGCCGGAACCCCGTTTGCCTATGTCCAGGACGGCAGCGGTGGCATTCGTGTGATGAATCCCAAGTGGGATTCGGAGGAAACCTCGAAACCGGGCACGATTGTCCTCCTGGAAGGCACCACGTGTCAGGGCGATTTTGTGCCGGTCGTCACCAACGCCGTGCTCCGTCGAGTCGGTTGGCGGAACCTGAACGCCGAACAGGGGCAACTGGTAACACTGGAGCAGGCGCTCACCGGCCTGGAAGAGGGGCGCTGGGTGGAGATGTACGGCTACGTGCGGGCGGTGACCGACAGACAGGGTCTCCGACACTTCGCCTTGACCACGTCCAGCGGCGAATTTGAAGCCTGGGTGCCCTCCTCGCGAACGTTGAAGTCCTTCGAAGGCTCAATTGTCCGCGTGCAGGGTGTCTGCGCGGCCTCCGCCAACGCCCGACACCAAATGACCGGCATCCAGATATGGATCCCCGAGTCCAGGTATATTCTGGTTGAGGAGCCGGAGCCGGCGGATGCATTCGCCGTGCCTTCGCGCCCTTTGGACAGCCTGCGACGGTTCAGCATCGACAGCGGCCTTCACCGGAGAATCCGGACCAGCGGTGCGGTGGTTCTCCACGCGCCGGGCCGCTATTTATACGTGCAGGACGGCGCCGATGCCGTGTTGGCCCTGAGCCGGCAACTGGACCCACTCCAACCCGGAGATCGTGTCGAAGTCGTCGGTTTCCCGGGCAACCAGGGCCGAAGAGTTCTCTTGCGCGAAGCGATCTATCGCCGCGTCGGCAGCGGCAAGCAGCCCGCTCCCGTCCCGATCTCCGCGGGGCCGCTGGTCAATCTGGAAGTGGAAGGCCTGTTGGCCAGGGCGGAAGGCATTCTGCTCAATGCGACGGAAAAGAACGGCGAGGCGCGACTGCTCATCCACGCCCGCGACTCGGCTTTTGAAGTGAGCCTCGATGCGACGGCGGCTGACGTGTCGAAACAGTTGCAGGCTCTGGAGCCCGGCAGCCGGCTGGCCGTGACCGGGGTGTACGAAGTGCAAAGCGACGAATACGGCAACGCTCGTTCGTTCTTGCTGCGGCTGCGTTCCTGGAACGATGTCCGCCTGCTGCAGCGACCACCCTGGTGGACTTTGGCGCGCCTCTTGAGGGTGCTGCTGGGCGTGATGCTGGTGTCCGTAATGGCGTTGGCCTGGGGCGTCCTGATCGCTCGCAAGAACCGGCTGCTGAGGCAGACACAGGCTCAACTCAAGACGGCCAATGACCGGCTCGAACAGCGCGTCGAGGAACGCACTGGAGAATTGAGATTGCAGGTGGCCGCCAAAGAACGGGCTCGCGCCGAACTCGCGGAGGCACAGGAAAACCTCATGCTCACTTCCCGCCAGGCCGGCATGGCCGAGGTGGCCACGGGCGTGCTCCATAACGTCGGAAATGTTCTCAATAGCGTCAACGTATCCTCCAGCGTTCTGACCAAACGGCTGCAGTGTTGCCCGCTCGAATCGGTAGCCAAAGCCGCCGCGCTGCTCCAGAAGAACCAGGACCAGATCGCCGCGTTCCTGGCCCAGGACCCCAAAGGCAGGGCGCTGCCCGAGTACCTGCAGAGGCTGGGACAGGTTCTGCTGGAGGACAAGCGCGAGATGCAGAGCGAGATCGAGCAATTATCCAAGAATATCGATCACATCAAGATCATCGTGGCGATGCAACAAAGCTACGCCCGGCTCGGAGGCGTTCTGGAAGAATTGGATCCCAAGGACCTGCTCGAGGACGCCATTCAGATCAACAACGCTTCGTTCGAGCGCGACGAAATTCAACTGTTCAGGGATTACCAGACCGTGCCGCCCGTTATGGTGGACCGGCATAAAGTTCTGCAAATCCTGGTCAACCTCCTCAGCAACGCCAAACATGCCTTGCGTGAAAAGCCGTCCGACAGAACCCTGACCTTGAGTCTTTCCGCACCGGGTCCCGACCGGGTTCACATCGCCGTGAGCGACAACGGCGCCGGCATCGGTCCCGAGAACCTGAGTCGCATCTTCTCGCAAGGCTTTACTACGCGGAAAGACGGCCACGGGTTCGGGTTGCACAGCGGCGCGATCGCTGCCAAAGAACTCGGCGGCTCGCTTGCCGTGCACAGCGAAGGCATTGGACGCGGCGCCACCTTCACCCTCCAACTTCCAACCGCGGCCGCCCCTCCGCAAACGCCGCTGCCCGAGCCCGGTCTCAGCACGCCCCTCACACCTCCAGAATCCGGCAGGAGTCCTCACAGCCCGCCTGAGGTTGGCCGCCGGCCGGCCCGGTAACCGTACAAGCCGTAGAAGGCGACGTACGCGAAAGCGACCATCGGCACGACGAAAGAGGACTGGATGCCCAGGCGATCGGCGACGGCACCCTGCAGCGGAGGCAGCACGGCCCCGCCCAGAATCCCCATCACCAGCAACGAGGATCCCTGGCTCTTCAGAGGTCCCAACCCCTCGATCGACAGCGCAAAGATGTTCGACCACATCACCGAGCAGAAAAGCCCCACACCCAGAATCGCCCATCGGGCGGTCTCGCCGGCCGTCAATGCACCGGTGATCAGCAACGCCATGATCACAACGCTGAAGAGAGCCAACATGCGATGAGCGCTGGCTTCGCCCAGGAGAAAGGCAAGCAGCAGGATCGCCAAAAGCGCGCCGTAGCGGAGGGCGTCATTGAGATCCGAAAGCCCCGCCACCGTGAAAAATGCGACGAGGGGGACCACCATGACCATCGTATGCTTCAGCCAGCCACGCATTTCGCTCAGCGCGAAAGCGCCCATAAACCTTCCAATCATCAATCCCCCCCAATAGAAGGCCAGATACCGGCTCGCCGATTCGTGCGGCAAACTCCCCAGCCTGGGGATGCCAAGGAAGTTGATGATGTGGCTCCCCACAGTTACTTCCCCGCCGACATACGTGAAGATGGCGATCATTCCCAGAACCGTGTGCGGATATTTCAGCGCGCCGGCGCCGCCCCTGACCTGTTCGGTATTCGTAAAACTTGGAACATGCGCGAACTTGAACAACACGGCGAGCAACGCGAACGCGACGGCAAAGCCCAAATACGGAATCTTCACAGCGTCCGCCCCGTGCGCATTTTTGCTGGTAAAGACGGTGAAAACCAGGTAGCCGCCAATGATGGGGCCAATCGTGGTGCCGAGGGAGTTGAATGCCTGTGACAGGTTGAGCCGACTCGAGGCCGTCCGCTCCGGACCGAGGATGGTGACGTATGGGTTGGCCGCGATCTGAACCATCGCCAGACCCAGCCCGATGATAAACAAGGCAAGCAAGAAGAATGGGTAGGATACCATTTTCGCCGCAGGAAAGAACAATGCGCAACCGGCGCCCGTGACGAGCAGGCCGATGATGACGCCGTTCTTGTAACCAATTCGGTTGATCGGATCGCCCGCCATCCTCGAAATCACGTAGTAGATCAGCGCCCCGATCGCGTAAGCGCCGAAAAAGGCTAGGTCCACCAGCATGCCGTGGAAATAGTCGAGCGTAAACGCGTCTTTGAACCGGGGAATGAGAATGTCGTTCCATACTGTAATGAACCCCCACATGAAGAACAGGATGGTCATGATCGCAAAAGGTCCGCGATACGACTGCCCGTTGGAGCCCGGGGACGAAGACAGCGATTCGGCTGCCTTGTCGTCAGATCGAATTTGGTTTGCCATGTTAATTTCCGGGTTTGATGATCTCGCTTCCTGCCGGCGCGCCTGGGAGCCGCCGTCCGGCGCCGCCATCCAATCTCCAGCCGGCGAACCCGCCGTCTATCCACGCCCCCGTCCATGGCCGCAATGCGGGCCAAAGAATGCTAGCGCGTGGCACCGGGACAGAAAAGGAATAACTTAAACCGGGAGGGCCTGTCGGTTCTGGAAGGCCCCGCAATTATCCTTGCACACGTTCAAAAGGCTCGCGCACAATTTGTCCATGTTTCGCCGAAGTGCTTTGAAGCTTCCATTCGGAGGAACAATTCTGGCCTGCACCTGGTTGCTGGCATGCGGAGAGTCTCCCGCTCCGGTTTTCGCCGCGTCCAGTTACGTCCACCGCTCGTGGCAAGTGGAAGACGGCCTGCCCCAGAATGCCGTGACGGCGATCGTGCAAACGCGCGATGGCTACTTGTGGCTGGGTACTTACAGCGGCCTGGCGCGGTTCGACGGGGTGCGTTTCACGGTTTTCGACGAGAACAACGCGCCGGAACTGCACAACAGCCGGGTGACCAGTCTGTTCGAGGCCCGGGATGGCACCCTGTGGATTGGCCATGAAAATGGAGAAGTCACCCGCTACCGGGACGGGAGGTTTCAGGCGGTGAAGTACCAGGCGGCGTGGAGTGGCGGCAAGATCTCCGATCTGGCGACAGATGAAGCCGGAGACGTCTGGCTGCTTAACGAAGACGGCTTGCTTGCGCGGTTGAGGGACGGACTGGTTTTGAAGGCGCAGGCCGGCATGCTGACCAAGATGGTGGCCATGACGCGTTCGAAGCGGGGCACAATCTGGGTTACATGGGGCGGCCGGGTTTCACGGCTGGAGGGCGGCCAACTGCGCGCCCTGGGGTTCCAGGAAGGATCCGCCAATACCTATGTTTTGGGCATCGCCGCCAGTCGGGACGACGGACTTTGGGTGGCGTGCGACGGGCGTGTCCGGAAATGGAAAGTCAATGGCTGGGCGGATGACCCGGGACAAGCCCCCTGGGGCGCCACTCCCATAGCCCGAATGATAGAAACAAAAAGCGGGATCCTGGCTGCGGGGACATCGGATCATGGACTTTACCTGCTGTTTCCCGGCGACACCGGCAAGTCGCTGAATTTCGCCCATACCAACGGTTTTCCCTCCGATTGGGTGGTTTCACTGCTCGAGGATCGTGAGGACAATCTCTGGACGGGAACCGGCGGGGGCGGTCTGGTCAAGACGCGCAAGAGTCTCGTCGAGACGGTTGAGCCGCCGGATCGATGGCAGGGTCGGGCGGTACTGACTGTGAGCGCGAGCCGGACGGGGGCGTTGTGGATTGGAACCGAGGGCGCCGGTTTATATCGCTTTCAAGATGAAACCTGGACCCATTTCGGCTCGCAAGAAGGGATCCGGAATCCATACGTTTGGTCCATCGCGGAAGACGCCGGGGGAGAAACCTGGGTGGGCACCTGGACGGGCGGGCTTTATGTGCAGCGCGGCGCTCGATTCGACACCGCTCCCGGCCTGGAAAGTGCCACTACGATACCGATGCCGGCAATCCTGTGTGAGCGGCCCGGCAGGTTGTGGGTGGGAACGGGAGAGGGATTGCTGCTTTACGAAGCCGGCAGGAGCACCTGGTTCAAGCAAAACAACGGGAAGGCGCCAGGACCTGTCCGAGCCGTGATTCAAGACCACGAAGGGGCGATTTGGTTTGGCTCATCGGGTGGCGGGTTGAGTTGCTTGAGCAAGGGGGTGCTTCGACAGTTTCACCGAACCGACGGGCTGCCGAGCGATTACGTTGAATGCCTGCAGCTCGACGCTGACGGCACCCTCTGGATAGGAACTTTTGGCGGGGGTCTCAGCCGGCTCAAGCACGGTCGCTTCGCCGTCATCGGTAGAAACGAAGGATTACCTAATAGCGTTATCTGTGACATCCAGGACGATGGCACGGGCTTTTTCTGGATCAGCTCGCACGGGGGAATCTTCCGCGCCAGCAAAACCGAACTGAATCGTTGCGCTGACGGAGAAGTAAAGCAAGTGAGCCCCGATGTCTATGGTCTGAGCGACGGGCTGCCCACCCTGGAATGTTCAGAAGGCCGCGGCTGCAGAACGGCTGACGGGCGATTGTGGTTTCCCACCACCAAAGGGCTCGCGACCCTCGACCCGCGCAACGTGACGGTGAACCTGTTGCCGCCCCCGGTCGTGATCGAGAGATTGGTGGTCGATGACCGGGTCGTTGCCGAACGGGTGGAGTCTTCCTTGCCCGTGAAGATTCCGCCCGGCCGTCACCGGTTTGACTTTGAGTACACCGGCCTGAGCCTGGTGGCGCCCGGGAAAGTGCGCTTCCGATGCCGCCTGAACGGATTCGAGACCGAGTGGCGCGACGCCGGGACCAAGCGCGTGGCGAATTACAACTACATTCCGCCCGGCAGTTACTCCTTCCAGGTGATCGCCTGCAACAACGATGGGGTCTGGAATGAGGCGGGCGCGAGCATGGCGTTCCGGGTGATGCCGTATTTCTGGCAAACCTGGTGGTTCCGCATGCTGGCCTGGACACTCGTGGTTGCCGCAAGCGGAGGATTGGTGTGGTTCGAAACCTGGCGCCGGATGCAGCAAAAACTCGAACGGATCAAACGGCAGCGGGACATCGAGCACGAGCGCGCCCGGATCGCGCACGACATCCACGATGACCTTGGGGTTGACCTGACCCGCATCACCATGCTCAGCGAGGCGGCGCGCGCAGCGTTTCACGATCCCGCCAGGACGGCGGCTCACCTCGGTCAGATCCATGACACGGCGGTCAAGTTGACCGGGGCCATGGATGAAATTGTCTGGGCCGTCAATCCCCGGCACGACACTTTGGAAGGCCTGACGGGTTACCTGGAGAAATTCGCCCAGGATTTGCTGGCTACCGCTAACATCCGTTGCCGGCTGGAGATGCCCCTCCAGTTTCCCGCCTGGCGGGTGACGACGGAAGTGCGTCATAACCTGTTCCTCGCATTCAAAGAAGCCCTCCACAATGTCCTCAAACATGCCGGCGCGTCTGAAGTTCATATTTGTCTGGAGCCGAAAGCCGCTTCCTTCGAACTGGCCATCCAGGATAATGGGCGAGGGTTCACGCGCGCGACGGGAACGAAAAGCCGGTCGGATGACCCCGAGCGCGCGTCCTCGCGCAACGGGCTGGAAAACATGGCCTGGCGGCTGGCGGAAATCGGGGGCAGTTGCGTTGTCCAGACGGCGCCCGGGCAGGGAACAAAGGTGATCTTCAGCGTGCCGCTCGATACCTCGTGAAAATGAACTGTCTGGCATGCAGAAGCAACGACCACGAAGAATTCTTGCGTTTCCGGTTCCAGCAGAGTCAAGTTCCGCCCTGTGGTGAGTATTGACTACTCCCGTAACGCCATGGGTTCGGTTACGAATGTGAGCCGGCGTATGCGCCGGGGTTGTTCCTCAGGCGAAAACGCCCGTATGCCTGTGATGCGGATTTAACAGTTGGCCATGTGAATATCGTTGTTTCAATTGTAGAAGACGACCCCGTCGCGCGGGGGATGCTCGCGGACTGGATCCGCGGCGCCACGGGTTTTCATTGTGCCGGCGCGCATGCGAGCGCCGAGGCGGCGCTGGCCAGATTGCCGGTGGAAAAACCGGCGATCGTGCTGGTGGACATCAACCTGCCGGGCATGAGCGGGATCGAATGCGTGCGGCAGCTCAAACCGTCGCTGCCTGACACACAGTTTGTGATGCTCACCGTGTATGAGGACTCCGACCACATTTTCAACGCGCTCCTCGCCGGCGCAAGCTGCTACCTGCTCAAGCGGATGCCGTGCGAAGAACTGCTTTCGGCCCTCAGGGACGTTCACGCCGGCGGTTCCCCCATGTCCAGCACCATCGCCCGGAAAGTCGTCCAGTCGTTCCAGCGGCTCGGCGCGCAACCCTCTGATGTCGAGGACCTTTCTCCGCGCGAGCGCGAAGTGCTGGAACTGCTCGCACGCGGCTATCTTTACAAGGAAATTGCCGATTCCCTGCACATCAGCAAGCCAACCGTCAACTCTTACATCCGCCGGATTTACGAAAAACTCCACGTCCGCTCCCGTTCCCAGGCCGTCGCGAAATATACCCATTTCCCGGGAGCAATAACGGCCGAAGAATCGCACGCCGTCCGTAACCGAGCCGGGCGCTGACGCTGACGTCGCGGTCTGTGATGATTTTTGACTACAGTCAATCTCTTGCCCCGCTTCAGCCGATCCCGTTTAATTTGCCTGAATGCGCGTGATAAAGCGAAGATCCAGGAATTGAACCGCCGCTTGTCTGGCGGTTGCCTCCTGTGGCTCAAAGCTTAAGCTGCAAACCTCGCATATTGTTAGATTATGAAAATAACCCGAACCAAATTCCTCGTCAGTTTGGCGCTGACCTGTTTGGCGCTGGCCGGCTCAAGCAGTCTCTTGGCAATTACCCCGAACTTTATCATCTCGACCTTCGACTCGGATCTGGGTTCCAACCCTTATGGCACCAACGTTTGGACCGATGCTCCCCAAGGGACTGTGAGCGCAGCGCTCATGTGGACCAACGCGGGAGCCGGAGGCTCAAACGGAGCCATGTTCATCGTCGCGGATTGGCCTCTGGGCACTGCCGCAGGTGGCGCGTATCAGTGGCTGGAACATCAGGCCTCGGTTCGTCCGTGGGACGCTTCCACGAATGCGGACCACGGGCTGGACATCAGATATTACAGCTCCATCGATTTCGATGTATTGCTGAAGACCAATGAGTCGTCCACCAACCTTAACGGCAATTACGGCGGCATCAACGTCAATCTCGTGGGTGACCCGTATTGGGGCATCAACAGCACAAACGGCACCGGCTGGGTGTATCTGGGCACCGCCGCGCCGACTCCGACGACCACGAACGGCGGCTGGCAGCATTTCTCGATGTCCACTCTGCCCTTCCAGGCTACGCTGAGCCAGATCGTCTTTGACTGTTATAACTGGGCAAACAGCAATAGCACCATGCACACCGAGATGATGGTCGACAACGTCAAACTCATCGGCGCGAATGGACCGCCGCCCAGGATGCAGTATGTCAAAGCCAATCGCGGCCTCAATATGTGGGCGACTGCCGGCGGCGGCGATCGCAACAGCATTGAAACCCTTCCGGGCTCCGGCTACTACATGTGGGCCGGCAGCGGCTTTCCTGTGAGCTATTCCTTCACGGTCGGGGCTTACCCAACCGACCCCGCCCACACCAACCTGGGCGTGCGCTTGTACTTGCTTCCGGCGGTTTCGTCAGGGGACGGCCCTGCGGACTGGGACACGACCAACTGCATCTTCGTGGAACTGAACGTTGACACGAACATGATCGCGACGTGGATGTTCCATTGGAAGACCAATGCTCCTGGCGCCAACGGTGACTTGTACAACACCGGCGAGCAAGTCACGATCACCAACCCCACGCCCATAGGCAAATGGACGCTGTCCTTCGACGGCCCCGGCACCGGCGTTACGATGACGGCCCCCGGCACCGGCAGCGACGCCACCAACTTTACTCTGGGTGGACCGATTGTGCCGGACATCAGGGGTGAGTTTCAGCAGGGCAGCGGCTCTGAAGGCGTTTACCTCGGCCTGTTTACGGGTGGCACGAATGCGGGTGACCTTTCGGTCACTTTTACCGCCGCGCAGGTTAGCGGTCTCGGTGTCACCTCCGTCAGCAATAACTGGCTGGCGGACACGTCTCTCACCAATAACGCGAGCGGCAGCGTGTGGGTGCCGGTCGAAAGTCCACCTTGGACCATCGTTCCCACTAATAATGCGATGTGGGTTAACTGGAATATTCCGGATGGGGGCTATTTCCTCGAAACCAACACAGTGTCTGTCGGCTCGCCTGCAAATTGGTCCACGAACCATGGATTGCCTCTTGGCACGATCTACGTCTTCCACAGGGGCACCCTGGTCGAACCGGGTGACCTGCCCAACACCAAGAACCTGTTCTTCCGTTTGAATAGTAACCCGACCCAATAACCCGGTCGGCATATCCGTTCTCTGTTTTTTGCACAGGCGCCGGTCCCCCGCGGCCGGCGCTTGTTTTTTCTGCCTCGCCGTCCTCCGGCGCCGTCAATCCTCGGAATTCGGGCACAAACCATTCACAATGGCTTCCTGGCAGGAAAAACGCGCTGGCGATGCAGCCGCCCCCCATGTCACCATTTTTGGCGACATGCAGTCCCCACAGCGACGCTCTAGACTGAGCCACGTGAGAGTGTGGCAGTTGCTGCCATGCCTTCACAGGTTAACCTGAAAAGCTACAAAGCGGTGAATTAAAACTATGAAAAAATCCCGAACTAAAACCCTTGTGGGGCTGGCGTTGACATGTCTGGCGCTGGCCGGCGCAAGCAGCCTTTATGCTGCCACCACCTACATTATTTCAACTTTCGACTCGGATCTCAGCAGTCTCACCAACCCTCCTTACGGCACAAACTTTTGGTATTCAACCACCAACGTCTATGGTGGCTTCACACCGTTGTCCAATACCAACGCCGGAAATCCTGGTGGAGCCATGTTGTGTGAACTGATATGGGGCACGACCACAGGCAATTGGCAATGGCAGAACCAGCAAGTGCAAGTCAACCCATGGGGTACTAACTACCTCGCGTCCGGCGACGGCCTTGATCTTACCAAGTACGATTATGCGACGTTTGATGTTGCGGTTAACATCGCTGCCTCCATGACCAACGACAATGCTGGGGCTGATCTTTATGGTGGCATACAGGTTATTGCCCAAGGTTGGCCCGGTTGGGGCAATAACGCGACGAGTGTCTCCGCTCTTATCAACTGGGATAACATGGGCACTGTTGTTCTGCCGACTACGAACGGCTGGTACCATGTTCAAGTGCCAACGACGAGTTTTAACGATTCCAGCGGAAGCACCATGAGCAAATTCGTTTTGGGCTTTTACCTGAATAACTCTATCCCCTTAGCCAGAATACTTACCAATAATGTCTTGGTCGACAACGTTGAGTTCGTCTCTTTGGGCAAACCGCCGAAGATGACTTACGCGAATGCGGCCCGAGGGCTTCATATATTTACGACGGGCGGCCAATATGACCGTGACTACTTCGTGACGGGGACCTCTGGGGGGTCCTATCTTTGGTCGGGCTTAACGATAAACGGCAGTTACCCCGTAACGTATACCTTCACGCTCGCGTCCTTCCCGCCACTACCAGCCGCAACTAACTACGACTTCCGGTTGGTCTTGGATTCGGCGGCGGCGTCCACTCAGGTTGCTCCCGATTGGACGGATCCCAACGTCGTCATGATGGACCTTTATTGTGACACCAATGGAATCGCGACTTGGATGTTCCGCTACAAGACCAACGCGGCCAATGACAATGGTAACTTGTATCAGGCCAACGCACAAATCTCGATCACCAACCCCACGCCTGTCGGCAAGTGGACGCTGACGTTCAACACTGATACGAATGTAACGATGACGGGACCGAATGGCGTGTCCGGCAACTGGACCAACTTCACGATGGGGATACACACGAACGTTCCGGATATCAGCGCCGAATTTGCTGGCACGGGAGGAACGGTCTTCTTTGGCCCGTATATCACCTCATCGGGCTATTCCGGTCTGGATACCATTGTCACAGCGGCGCAGCTCTATGGTGGCGTCGGGCTTATAACCTCCAACGGCGGTAACTGGTTGGTGGAAACGGTCCTGGATACCAACGTTTGGGCGCCGAATAACCCTCCCTACTGGCTGGTACCGACTAATAATGCCAAGTGGCTTAGCTGGACCCTGCCTGATGGCGGCTTCGGCCTGCAAACCAATGGCGCATCTATTGGCAATTCCACGTTGTGGTCCACCAACCATGGGTTGCCTGCGGCCAGCACCGAGATTCCTAACCAGAAGACGCTCCTGATTAAGCCGGGCGACTTGCCCAACACCAAGAACCTGCTCTTCCGTCTGAGCAATCCTCCATACTAATCTGGTTCGGTTGACGTAATTGTTCTCGCACAGGCGCCGGTTTCAATGACCGGCGCCTGTTTTTGTGCCCTCCACAACTCCAATGGCAACTGCCCCAGGCGCGCGCGAGTCGTCCCGGCTCGCAGCAACTGTGGCGGCAAGAAGGGAGCGGGGAATTCGCAATCTTTCATTCCATTCACGCCGGCTGCGGACGGGGACCGTCCGCGCTTCGGGGGCAGTGGCCGGACATGTCCGCCGGGCTTTGCGAGGCCACTTATTGATTGATCTTTCCGTTTTCCCGGGCTATAGAATGAATGCGAACACGGGTTGTCAGTGAACTTTGCGGGCAGAGAATCCACTGGGCGCCACGCCACAATCCTGGCGCGCCGTCTGGCAACCCCGAAACCTGCACACGCAACGTATGAAATTCTTCTCCGCCCGGAGCGGGGGCATTGTCGCCTGCCTGCTCGCTCTCGCTTTTTCCGTCCTCGCCAACGATGACCAGCTCATCTACAGCGACATGCTGAATAATGGTTGGGCAAATTGGGGTTACAACGCCACACTGGTGTTCAACAATAGCGCCCCGGTTCACTCCGGCACCAATTCCATCAAGGCCACCATGCCTTCCTGGTCGCGAATCTGGCTCGTCCACGATCCCATCGACACGTCCCTCTACACGAACTTCACGTTTTGGGTGAATGGCGGGACGAGCGGCGGCCAGCGTTTGCAGGTGGCCGCCAGCACCAACGGCGTTGACGGGACATGGGTCAATATCGGTCCCTTGGCGGCCAATACCTGGCAGCAGATCACTGTCTCCCTCGCCGCCTTGGGCGTGGCCAATAATGCGAACCTGAACTACCTCTGGATCAACAACTGGAGCGGCAGCGCCCAACCGGTTTTCTATCTCGATGACGTTTCATTGACCGCCAAAACGCCGCCGGCCACCGTCCACGTGGGCGTTAACGCCACGCAAACCTTGCGCACCGTGGATGCCCGGCTGTTCGGCATCAACACCGCGGCCTGGGATGGTTATCTTGACACGCCCTGCACCATCTCCGTTCTGACGAACATGAACAATCAGGCGTTGCGCTGGCCCGGCGGCAGTTGGGGGGATATCTACCACGAATATGCGCCCCCAAACAGCGGGTGGGGCTCCTATACCACCAATTTCATCCACGTCGCCACCAATACGCACGCCCAGGTTTTCATGATCGCCAATTACGGCAGCGGCACACCCGGGGAGGCGGCCGACTGGGTCCGCTTCTGCAACATCACCAATCAATGCAGCTTTAAATACTGGGAAATCGGCAATGAGGTCGGCGGCAGTTGGGAGGAGGATGACAACACCAACGCACCCTGGCAGCCGCATGACCCGTGGACCTACGCCCAGCGTTTCACCAGTTATTACAGCCAGATGAAGGCGGTGGACCCGACCATCAAAATCGGCGCGGTCGCCGACACTACCGAGGATGGCACGGCGAACTACACCAATCATCCGGTGGTCAATCCGGTTACCGGCGTGACGCACAATGGCTGGACGCCGGTCATGCTGACGTATATGCGCAGCAACAATGTGACGCCGGATTTTCTGATTTGCCACAACTACGCGCCTGGCGATGGCGATACCTATAATCTTCTTTGGACCAAGACGTGGGCGGTCAGTGCGGCCAACCTGCGCATGATGCTGAATGATTATCTCGGCAGCGCCATGGCCACGAACGTTGAGTTGGACGGCACTGAATTTGGCCCGGAAGGTGACAAACAGTGGATCAGTTTGGTGGGCGGATTGTTTTATGCCGACATGATCGGTCAAATCCTGCAGACGGAATTCAACACGATGCTATGGTGGGATCTGCGCAACGGTCAGAGCTCTGTGGCGAATTCGGACAACGCCTTGTATGGCTGGCGCACCAACAGTTCCGGCAGCATTATCACCGACGAGGGCTGTGTCAATGGCAATGTCCTGCCGCCCAACTCCAACTGCTACCCGAGCTACTACTGCATGAAGCTGATGCAATATTTCGCGCGCGGCGGTGACACGGTGGTTACGGTGACCAACGATTTTCAGCTTCTCGGCACCTACGCTGTGCTTCGCACGAACGGGTCTTTGACCATGCTGGTGGTCAATAAAAGCTCCTACGCCACCTTGACCGCCGCCGTTTCGATCGCCGGCTATCTGCCGTGTCCCAATGCCACGGTTTACTCCTACGGCATCCCGCAGGACGAAGCCGCGCGCACGAACGGCCCCGCCGGATCGCAGGATATTGCCCAAACCAGCTTTGCCTCCGCCGGCAGCCTGTTCACCTGCTCCTTCCCGCCCTATTCAGCCACCGTGCTTTCGTTTGCCCCGGCGGCGCCGACGCTGATCGCAACCTTGCCGCCGCCAGCCGGCCAGTTCGTCTTTCAGCTTCAAGGCCAGCCCAATACCCCCTATGTCATCCAGAACTGCACGGATTTGACTTCCGGTCCCTGGATCCCCGTTTCGACTAATTACACACTGTCGGATGGCACGCTCAACCTGACCAACACGATCCAGTCTGCCGCCGTTCAGCAGTTCTGGCGGGCCATCTGGCAGCCGTAGGTGACAGCGCTGAAGCCTTTGTCCGCAGCACTGTGGCCACAGCGCCATCCAGACCTTGAAGTGTCCCCGGCAAGTCGCTCGTGATCCGGCAGGATACGGAATAAAATACTGAAACCGCCTGTTTCCCCGGCTCGCGGGATGGCGGGAAAAGCCATAAATGAGATTTTAGAATGCAGTCATAAGCCGTCACTACTAATTCTCATGCCGGCAGCGTGTTTTATCGTTGCCTTTATGGATGGCCTGGGCTATTTAAGCATAGCTTGATTTTACGATGTCTCATCTGTTCGGACCATGAGGAGGGGCGGGAGACTATCGTCGAAACGTCAGAAAACCCCCTGTCTTGATATGCGAACCCGACTTACTGTCATCCTGACCTCTTGCGCCGCCATCATCGCCCAAACCGTTCTGGGGCAGGCCAACCTCGCCATCTACACCGACCACATGGTCAATGGGTTCCAGGATTGGAGCTGGGCGACACGCAACATGGCCAACACCTCGCCGGTCCACTCGGGATCCGATTCCATCAGTGTGAGTTCCGCGGCCTACACCGGACTTTCCTTTGAATACCCAGGTTTCAACACCGCGCCGTACGCCAATTTCTCTTTTTGGGCCAACGGAGGCAGCACCGGGGGGCAACACCTGCAGGTTTATGTGCAATATGGTTCCAGCGGCACCGGGCCAACTTACACGTTGCCCTCGGCGCTTCCAACGAATAGTTGGCAGCAATTTGTCATTCCGCTCAGCACGCTGGGAGTGGCCAACATGAACAACGTCAACCGGCTCACGATTCAATCCACAGGCAGCGGCACAATCCCCACCTTCTACATCGATGACATCCAGATTGGCGCCGCGCCCGCGCCGGCGCTGGTTCACCTGGGCGTGAATGCGACGAACGCGTTGCGAACGGCCGACTCGCGCTGGTTTGGCGTCAATACCGCCACCTGGGACAGCTACCTCGGCGACTCTCACACACTCCCTTTCATGCGCCAAGCCGGGCTCACCACCTTGCGCTGGCCGGGCGGTTCGACCTCCGATGCCTACCATTGGACCAATGACATTTCCAACAATAACACGTTCAACCAGCTCGCCACGAACCTTGGCGCCAACGTCTTCATCACCGTTAACTACGGGACCGGCAGCAGCAACGAAGCCGCTTCCTGGGTAAAATTCGCCAATGTCACCAACCACTGCGGCTTCAAATATTGGGAAATTGGCAACGAATGCTACGGCGCCTGGGAAACCGACAGCAACAACCCTGCCTGGGATCCTTACACCTATGCCGTCCGCGCCGCCGGTTATGTCGCCCTCATGAAAGCCGCCGATTCCACCATCAAAATCGGCGTCGTGGCCACGCCCGGCGAGGACAGCTATTCCAACAACGCCGCTCACCCTGTGGTGAATCCGCGCACCGGCCTGACGCATTACGGCTGGACACCGGTCATGCTTACCTACCTGAGAAGCAATGGCATTACGCCGGATTTCCTCATCCACCATGTCTATCCGGAATATACGTCGGCCAACCCGACCACAGGCACCGACAGCGATGCGCTCGTGCTCCAGGCCAGCGCCAACTGGGCGTCTGACGCCGCCAACCTGCGCCAGCAACTCACGGATTACCTCGGCAGCAATGGCACCAATGTCGAACTCTGCTGCACCGAGAACAACAGCGACTCCGGATCCCAGGGCCGCCAATCCACCAGCATTGTCAATGCGCTGTATCTCGCGGACAACATGGCGCAAATCATGAAGACGGAGATCAACAGCTATATCTGGTGGGATTTCCGAAATGGCTCGGACACCAACGGAAGCTTTGACCCCACGCTCTACGGCTGGCGGAAGAACGGCGACTTGGGCATGGTCTGGCAAGCCAGCACCTCGAACTACCCCACATTCTACGCCGAGAAGCTCATGCAGTACTTCGCCCGGGCCGGAGACAGTGTCCTGAATCCTACGAGCGATTACCTCCTCCTCTCGGCTTATGCGGCCTACAGAACCAACGGCTCGCTCACCCTGCTGGTCATCAACAAGGATGTCACGACCAACCTCACCGCGCAGATCAGCTTGACCAGTTTCACCCCTGCCGGAACCGCCACGGTCCGCTCGTTCGGCATCCTCCAGGACGAGGCCACGCGCACGAACAACACGACGGCGGGCTCGAAGGATATCTCGACCAACACGCTCAGCGTCACCACGCTCTTTACCAATACCTTCCCCGCGGGCAGCCTGACGCTCATTACCTTCACGCCCCCAGCACCCACCACCGTCACGCTGACGTCGGGCGCCAATCCTTCGACCTACGGCAACTCGGTGACTTTCACCGCCACCGTCCGGACGAATGGCGTGGCCGTCGGCAACATCACCGGAGAAACCGTTACTTTCTACAACGGCGCGGTTCAATTGGGCACCGGAACATTGAACGGCAGCGGCCAGGCCACTTATTCCACCACCGCCACTCAACTCTCCGCCGGCACCTGCTCCATCACGGCCGCGTATCCCGGTGACGCCAATTACGCCGGCAGCACCAACTCGCCGGCGTTGTCGCAAACCGTCAACCAGGCGACGGCAACTGCGGGATTAACCGGGACGGTAAGCAAGAACTACGACGGAACGACGGCAGCCACGCTGGCGCCGGCCAACTACACCCTGTCCGGCGTCGTGAGCGGCGACACTGTGACGCTGAACAATCCGACGAGTGGAACCTACGATACCAGGAACCAGGGCACCGGCAAAACGGTGACCGTGACAGGTCTCACGATTTCAGGGGCGTCCGCCGCCAACTACACCTTGTCCAGCACCTCGGCCTCCGGAACCGTCGGCACGATCAACAAAACCAACATCACGGTGACGGCGGCGGCCAACAGCAAGACCTACGACGGAACGACCGGCGCGGCGGCTGCGCCGGCCATTACCTCGGGCAGCGTGCAGACCGGCGACACGGCCAGCTTCATGGAGAGTTACGACACCAAGAACGCGGGCACGGGCAAAACGTTGACGCCCTCCGGATCGGTCAACGACGGCAACAGCGGGAACAACTACAACTACACGTTCCTCGCCAGCGCCAACGGGACGATCAACGCGCTGCCAGTCAATCTGACGGGCAGCCGCCCTTATGACGGAACGACGGCAGCCCCCGCGGGGATTCTGTCGGTGGCGAACAAAGTCGGCAGTGACGACGTGTTCGTGGCCTCAGGCAGCGGGACATTGTTGGACGCGACCGTGGGGCCGCAGGCGATCACGTCGTTTGGAACCTTGACCCTTGGCGGCGCCTCGGCGGGCAACTACACACTGTCGGGCGCCAGCGGCTCGGTGAACATCACGGCCCGCGGCTCGGCATTGACCGTGACGAATCTGTTGGCACTGGACAAGGTGTATGACGGGACCACGAACGCGACGCTGGATGCGACCAATGCCGGGCTGGACGGGGTGTCGAACGGCGACGACGTGACCTTGATCACGAGCAATGCGGTCGCGTATTTTGCCGACAAGAATGTAGCGACGAACAAACCCGTCACGGTGATTGGTCTGACGTTGGGCGGCGCCGCGGCAACCAATTACTCGCTGATTGACCCGACGAACGTGACGGCCAGTATCACGCCGGCCGCACTGACCGTGACTGGCGTGACGGCGGTGTCCAAGGTTTATGACGGGACGACCGTTGCGCAACTGAGCGGCACCGCGACGTTGAACGGCGCGGTGACCAATGACGATGTGAGTCTGGTCACAAGCAACATGACAGCCTCCTTTGCCGACCCTAATGTGGGGATAAACAAGCCTGTCACAGTGACCGGCTACGCTGTTACCGGTGCGGATGCAGGCAATTACACCTTGGCCCAGCCGGCCGGATTGACGGCGGACATTCTGCCACTGGTAACACCGGTTTTTGCGAGTCAGGGCATCATCAGGGGAGCGGGGGGATGCCAGTTGAGCTTCAGCGCTCAGGCGGGACAAACCTACAAGGTGCTGGTGACGGTCGATCTCAGGTTGCCGTTGAGCCAGTGGACGGTGCTGACAAGCGGGACGTTTGGTTCCGGCACGACAAACTTTACGGACAATGCAACGAACCTGCCGAACCGGTTCTACCTGATTGTTTCGCCTTAATACAGCTCTGAGATCCTCGGTGCTGCTGTTTCTCGGCGTCGCGCTGTGTTGCGGGACGCCGGTGTATGCCGGCCAATTGCCCTTGGCGTCGGTGCGTTATTTCAACCCCTACCAGAACCCGACAAACTGGGGCGGGTGGGGTTCCGCAATCTATCAGGGCAACGGCGCGTCCGTGCGGAACGTCGGCGGAACGGTGCCGGTGGACACTGTGGGCGGCGTGCAGGCTTTGGTGCTGGATTCGGTAAACCCGCCGGGCGCGTGGTGGAACGTGCTTTTCAAAGTCAGCGGCAACTCGCTGAACTGGCTGCGCACCGGCAGCAATCCCGCCATTCATCTCCAGCTCGAGTGGAGCGCCATCCCCGCCAACGGCGCCTGGAACATGAACGTCGGCGTCGGCAACGCCACTCTCTCCCTGAACGCCTATGTCACCGCCTCCACCAACAACTGGCAGGACGTCTATATCCCCGCATCTGATTTCCAGGCGGTCGATCCGGCGCTGGACCTTACGCGCATCTGGCAGATCGGGCTGTTGGCGGCGGGAAACTACACCGATCATTGCATCCTCAACATCGCGGCTCTGGACCTGGTGCCTTCGGCCTCGCCAAACCAGCGGGATTACGCGGAGTTCATAAAAGTCGATCAATTGGGTTACGCCCCGCTGATGCCCGCCAAACTCGCCGTCGTGAGCTGGCAAACAAATACCATCACCAACCCGCCCACCTGGTTCCAGATCGTTAACGCAACGAACAGCCAGGTCGTGCTCACGGGGGCCGTCTGCCAGTTTGTGCAACCGGACATGTGGCAGGCACCCGATTTCCAGCGGGACGGGGACGTGGTCTATCAGGCGAACTTCGGGGTCTTGCGAACCCCGGGGCTGTACCGTGTTGAATTGCCGGAATTGGGTGCAGGGTCGCCCGATTTTTCCATCGGCACCAATGTTGACCATACCCTCTTTCGCGACGCTCTGCGGTTCTTTTACTACTCGCGGTCGAGCGTGGCGATCGTTGAACCTTTCGCTGAAGCATTCGTGCGAGATGCCATCCATGCCGACAATACCAACGCGACCTACAATTACGATTCCACCTTCGGTCATTTCCACTACGGCACCAACGTCACCCGCGACGCGCACGGGTGCTGGTTCGACGCGGGGGACACGCACATCGACGTTCCCAACACCGCCACGGCCTGCTGGTTCCTGCTCGAAACCCTGCGTGACTTCGGCGGCAGCGTCCCGCCTTGCAGCCTGAACCTTCCGGAATCCAATGCCCAACAGGGTGATCTGGTTGCGCTCATCTCCTGGGGACTCGACTGGTTGAAGCGGATGCAGAACGCCGATGGCAGTGTGAATCATTACTTGATGGGTAGCGGCGACGCGGTCACGGCGACACAGCAGGTTTCAGACGTCAGTTCGTTTGCCACTGCCTGTGCCGCCGCGACCTTCGCCAAGGCTTATGCCATTCTCGGCCAATCTCTTCCGTCCGACCAAAGCGCAGATCTGCTCGCCCGTGCCCGGTTGGCGTGGCAGTGGCTCACCAACAACCCGAATCCCGCCTGGCCACGCCTGCCATTGAATGACGGCGTGGATGGAGGCGGCTGGGACACTAACGCGTGCTGGGGTGACGCCTGGGCGGACCAGCACGAACGCGCGTTCGCCGCGGTCGAATTATTCGAGGCCACCGGAGAAGCCCCGTTCAATGACTGCTTTGTGACGCAGTTCAATCAGAACGGTGGCTCACCGCTGAACGGCCCGGTGTTTGGCCCCAACACCACGGGTTACGAGATTGACAACGTGCTGACCTATTTGAATCACCCTTTGAACTTTGGCTTCATGGACTATGCCCGCAGCTCTCAGGCCGTGAACACCGGCATTCAAACCACGTTGAAAAATGCCTTCCTCCACCAGGCCGACGTGCTCACCAATTACACGCGTTTGTCGGGCTACTGCATCCCAATCCTGTATTGGGGGCATCTGTATTGGGGATCCAGCGGCGGTGTGCTCGCGCCCTCAGCGATGGTGCTGGCGCGCGCCTTCGAATGGACGGGTGACACCAACTATCACCAGACCGCCGTGCAGGCATTGCATTTCATCTGCGGACGCAACCCGGTGAACCGCGTATTCATCAGCGGGTACGGCGATTACCAGCACGGGTCGGATTTCTACTCCCAGTTCTGGACGAACCTGCTGCAGCAACCGCCGGGGTATCTCGGCGGCAACATCGACGTGGATGGCTCCGCGCAGATGGTGGTCGAATACCCCTGGAAACGTTTCATCAACACTCAGGACGCGGACATGACGGAACCGGGCGTCTATTGGAATTCCGCGTTCGCCTGGCTGGCCGGCTATGCCGCCAACGACGCGATGCTTCCCGCTTTGCAGATCGCGCCGGTTACAGGCGCAGTGAACCTGTCATGGCCGCTCCGCTCAACGCCGTTCGCGCTCGAGTGCGCCGGCAACCTGATGCCGGTCACCACCTGGGCCGCCGTCACCAATCAACCCGCACTTTCGAATCGCGTGTGGGGAGTATCCGTGCCCGTCAATCCTCCGAGCCCGGCTTTCTACCGCTTGCGCGCGCCATAGAATTGTTTGCTCCCGGGTGGCGAACTGATTCCGGCGCTCGAAGGGGTGGAAGGCATCTCACAAATAGCGTCCGGTGGGGCGAGGCTACTGACGAGCAGCCATTCTCCCACGGACAGACGGCTCGCAAGTACGCTCGCCCCGCCCGTTCGGGATTTATGAGATGAGTTTTAGCTGCGCCTCGTTACGCATCCTGCTCCGGGATGGGCTCGGACTATCGGGCCAAACGCAGGTTTTTCTCGATCAACCGGCAGCGTTGTTCCACGCAAACGCGCGAGCGCATGCCGTCTTCCGGCGTGTTCAACACATAATCCAACAGCCGGTCCACCGTGCTCGTCGCCACATGCGTGCGCGTGTCCGACGAGCCGTAATAAATGAACACGTCGCCGTTGGCGCGAGCTACCCAGCCGTTGGCGAAAACCACGTTGGAAACATCGCCGATGCGTTCCTCACCTTCCGGCGCCAGGAAATAGCCGCCCGGCGCTTTGATCATCCGCGAGGGATCATCCAAGTCGCACAGGAACATATAGAGCACGTAGCGCATGCCGGCCGCCGTGTTGCGCACCCCGTGCGCCAGATGCAGCCACCCCTTTTCCGTCTTGATCGGCGCCGGACCCAGGCCGTTCTTGCCTTCCTTGATCGTGTGGTAGAAGCGCGAGTCGATGATCTGCTCCTTGTTGACCACCGGGTTGGCGATGTCGTCGCACAGACCCCAGCCAATGCCGTCGCCGGTGCCGGTGGCGGCGAAATCGGTCATCGGACGCGTGTAGAAGGCGTACTTGCCGTTCACAAATTCCGGGTGCAGCACGCAGTTGCGTTGATGCAGGGAACCCGCGGTTTTCAGGTCCGGCAATCGTTCCCATTTCACCAGGTCTTTCGTGCGCGCAATGCCGCAACGCGCGATGGCGGCGGACAGATCCCCCGGCTTCGAGTCGTCGTGCCGCTCCGCGCAAAACAACCCGTAAATCCAACCGTCCGCATGGCGCACGAGCCGCATGTCATACAGATTCGTCTCCTGCGGCTCATGCTCCGGCATGCGCACCGGGTAATCCCAAAACTTGAACCGATCGGTCCCATTCCGACTTTCGGCGACGGCAAAGAAGCTCTTGCGATCCCAACCCTCCACCCTCGCCATCAGAACGATGTTCCCGTTCCATTCCATCGCGCCGACGTTGAAGGCGCAGTTGATGCCCATCCGGGTCGTAAGAAAGGGATTGCTGGAGGGGTCGAAATCATAACGCCAGAACAAGGGGGTGTGACTGGCGGTCAAAACCGGGTGTTCATAGCGGTCAAATATGCCGTTGCCCTGTTTCTGTTTGCGGTTCGGCAGTTGCAGAAGTTTTTGCTGCTGTTGCTGCAACTGCTTCAGTTTCTGTTGGAAAACTTTCTTCGTCATGTTTCAATTCCATTGTCCAGCAACGCTGGAATGAGCGCAATCAAAACCTGCAAGCGGAACACAAGCAAGGTGTTGCGTGAATTGTTCAATTGTATTCAGAATCCGTCGATATGGATGAGACGATGAGTACTTTAAATTTGAGTAGCCTCTTTACTGGAACTTCATCGGCATCCAGCGCCACGACCTCATCCTTGGAAATGGCCCAAGCCGCACTGAAACTGAAGTACCTGAATAATCTCGAAACCGCTCTCTCGACTGGCGACGTGGCGAGCGCCAAAACCGCGCTGGAAAAAGCCGCGCAAGCCTACTCGATCACCCTTTCCGACAGCACCGACAGCTCAAACAGTTCGAGCACGTCCACCAGTTCCACCTCCATTCCCGACGATTTCCAGTCAATCTATAACGCTCTCAACAACAATGATCTTAGCACTGCAAAGACTGCGTGGAGCCAGCTCAAATCCGATTTGTACAACGCGGGTGTCACGAGTCTGAACGCAGGTGCCCTTGCCGAAGAAGCCCAGCTCAGCCTCAAGGCTCAGACCGATGAAGCCGTCATCAGCACGTTGGGAACAGCCCTCTCCAGCGCCACCGACAACCTCACTACGGCTCTCAGCAACTGGCTCACGTACAACGAAACCGGCGGTTCCAGCTCGTCCACCTCAAGCTCGGGTACGACCCTCGACACCGAAGCCTGAACCCGGGCAAGCCGCCAATCGCCCCAACTCCGTCGCCACCCGCACGAGGACCGGTCGCCATAGCCGATCCCGGGATCGCCGGACCAAGCGCATGCCCGGATACCACGGCGAATCCGACCAGCCCAAAAGCCAACTCCAATCCGATACCCCTGAATCCATCCATTTCCAACCTGAAGGAGAGCCAAATCACGCCCAATATGCTCCTCCTTTCCACTGTCCGAGCAATGTTGTTGTCTTCCGGCGCCGGTTGGGTCAATCTACTCCCAATGCCACCTTTAACCCGCGACATGCGGAGAGACCCCATAGCAACACGGCCTTAGCTGCGCCGTCAGTATCAGCCCGCGTTCCCATCGACTCAAGAATCACGCCACACCAATACCCGAGCCATGAACAAGCAGCGCCTCTCACGCAGAACCTTCCTCAAGACCACTGCCCTGGCATTGCCGGTTCTCGCCGGAGGCTGCGGCAGGAAGATAATCTCTTCGTCGGGCTCGCAACCAACCGGGGCCGATTTCGTGACCATCCGCAACGGCCGTTTCGAGTTGCGCGGACGTCCCTGTTTTTACATCGGCGCCAGCCTTTGGTGTTCCTGTTACCTGGCGGATCCCAAGTTGGCCGGCGGACGCCAACGCATGGTCCGTGAACTCGACCGTCTGCAAAAGCTCGGCGTGACGAATGTCCGCATCCTCGCCGGTTCGGAAACATCCTCGCTGGCCGGCGCCATCCCCCGCGGCATCACGCCCGCCCCGCACGACTGGGACGAGGATCTCCTTTGTGGATTGGACTTTTGTCTTGCGGAAATGGCTCGACGCAACATGCGGGCGATCCCGTTCCTGTCAAACTATTGGCAGTGGTCCGGCAGCTTTGCACAATACGTCCGCTGGATTACCGGCGAGAATATCCCGGATCCGGACCGTCCGGTCATGGAGCGCGGCAATTGGGGCGGTTTCATGAAATTCTCCGCCCGTTTCTACAGCATCCCCGCGGCCGTGGATCTCTATCGCGAATATGTCACACGCCTCATCCAGCGTCGTAATACCGTCAATGGCCGCATTTATCGGGACGACCCGGCCATCATGACCTGGGAACTTGCCAACGAACCGCGTCCTGGAACCGACGAGGCTGCCGGCAGCGTCTCCATCTTCTCCAAATGGGTGGACGAAACGGCCCGCTTGATCCACGAGCAGGACCCTAATCACCTCGTCAGCACCGGCTCGGAAGGAATATGGGGCTGCCTGAAAAAGCCCGAAATCTTTGTCAAAGTGCATGAAACTCCGGCAATCGACTACGTGACGGTCCATATGTGGCTCAAGAACTGGGGCTGGCTCAGAAATCCCCAGCTCTCGCCGGAATACGAAGAAGCCGCCGCCCGGGCCCGCGACCATGTCGAACAGCACAACGTCATCGCCACCGAGACTCTTCACAAACCTCTCGTTCTGGAGGAATTCGGCCTTCCGCGCGACCATGAAAAACATGATCCGGGCTCCCCCACTGCGGCCCGCGACGATTATTTCGGGCGCATGTTCAACCAGGTCGTGGAATCGTGCAAAGCCGGGCGCGCACTGCAAGGCGCCAACTTCTGGGCCTGGGGCGGCGAAGGCCGGTCGGGCGCCGGCAAACCGGATTCAGCAGCCGCCCTGACCGGCGATCCTTTCTGCGAACCGCAAGGCCTGAACTCCGTCTTCGACACCGACGCCAGCACTCAGGCGGTCGTCATCGAAGCCAACAAGAAGCTGGCTGCTTTCGCCCGTTGACCCGCGCTGGGCGGTATCAGGAACAGGTCTCGATCCGCGCGTCCCCAGGATGCGCCGCGCAGCAGGTGCCAATTCCACACTTGAAACTGCGCGCCGAAGTTTCAAACTCGGGCGCGCATGAACCGAATTGTGGAACGATTCGCCCGGTTGAAGGAGCGACAGGAAAAGGGTCTCATTGTGTACATCGGGGCTGGAGATCCCAACCTGGAAGCCACACGGCGGCTCGCGCTGGCGTTCGAGAAGGCGGGCGTCGATGTGCTCGAATTGGGCGTGCCGTTCAGCGACCCGCTCGCAGATGGGTTGGTCAATCAACTCGCGGCCCAGCGCGGTCTCGAGTCTGGCACCACACCACGCAAGGTCCTGGAAACCGTCGCCGCCATTCGCCGAAAGTCACAAATTCCCATCGTGCTCTACATCTACTTCAACCTGATCCACCGATATGGGGTTGGACCATTCATCCGGGATGCAGCCAAAGCCGGTGTGGATGGTTTGCTGGTGCTCGATTTGCCCCCCGAGGAAGGCAACGCCTGCGAAGCGCTCATGCGCAAAGCCGGCTTGTGCCCCATCTGCCTGGTCGCACCCACCACTCCCGAGGACCGTATCCGAATCATTGTAAAACATGGAGCGGGTTTCATTTACTATGTCTCGCGGGAAGGGGTGACGGGCATGCAGGAAAAGCTTTCGGACAGGATTGCACCGATGATCGCCAGAATTCGCAAGCATACAAATCTCCCCATCGCGGTCGGGTTCGGGATTTCAACGCCGAAACAGGCCAGATTGGCTGCAATACAAGCAGATGCGGTCATTGTCGGCAGTGCGGTCGTAAACCGCGTCGCGGGCATTGGAAATGCTGTGCAATCACGGAAAGTTCTGATCTTTGTCAAATCGCTTGCGCAGGGCGTCAAACAGGCTGCCCCGAGACGTTAGCCTTTCAACCTCGCCGCGAGCGAGGCCACAAGCTAAGGTCTGCATTTTTGATCAAAGTGCATTGTGCCATGCGGAACAAAAGCCGGCTTCGCACAATATCTTAATGGCAAGGACGTTAGAGCGTGAATCAGGCAGCTTGACAAGTGAGTGTCGGCTGCCGCTGTTTTTTGTTTTCAGCGGCTCATTCACGACAAGGCTGTGTCCCATTATTTGAACGGATTGGTCAATAATGGGAGCTGATCTATCCCTCGGCGCCAAGGTTTCCGCAAAAGACCCGACCCGGGCGGCGAAAATAAGTATTGACGACCCGACGTGGTTCGGCTTTAATGGACGCGGTAGTAAAAGCTACCGATTCAACTAGTTGATGTAAAATAAACCAAAAAGACTATGAAAAGAAGCACCCTAAAAATCTTCCTCTCCATGGCAACTGTCATGGCGGTTGCGGGCTCAGCATTTGCTGATATGGAATGGACCTTTGACGATGGCGCAGTCAATGGCGGAACCCAAGGCGGAGCCTTCACCCAAGGCGTTACCCCTGTGAACAATGGCTATTACGGCGGTGAAATCCAAGTCCTGGCTACTACCGGTGGCTGGACCACATGGTCAGGTAATGGCATGGTGTTTGAATTTAACTGGCCGTCACAAAGCGTGATGCAGAGTTACGCAAATGCGGGCAATTACAACGTCTCATTTGACGTGTATGCGACCGACGACTGGAGTTACAACGTGGGAACCTGGGCAAATGGCGATTACGCTGACATCCATTGGGATTTCAACAGCGATGGTGGTGGCGATAACGGCCATGATGCGGGTTACTATAGTTATGTGACCGGTGGCGGTTCTGCCAATGACCATTTCTTCCACGAGGACTTTACGTTCGCCCAAGCGGGATGGACTCCGGGTTCAACCTGGTACCAGATCGCCTTCGGTGCGAACTCACCCAGCGGTGATGCGCTGCAGTTCTTCATTGACAATATCGACGTCTATCAAGTTCCGGAACCCGGCACGCTCGCGTTGGCCGGCTTGGGCGCCGCGGCACTGTTAATCTTCCGTCGCCGCTAAGCTCACTTAGCTCTTATTCAACCCCGCCCCGAAAGGGCGGGGTTTTTTGTTGTCTGGCAAGAACGCGCTGTGCGCGTCTGGCAGGGACGCGCTGTGCGCGTCTGCAGTGCCCTTCAGTCCCAAAACAGATTTTGCATTTCTTCCTTCGTCCGTGTTCAATCTATCGCCATGAAAGCTGATGCGGACAGCAAGAACCGTTTCGTCGTCATTATGGCCGGCGGAAGGGGCGAACGGTTCTGGCCAGTGAGCCGCGAGAAAACACCCAAGCAGCTCATCCGGTTGCTGGGCGACCGCTCGCTGCTGCGGCAGGCGGTGGATCGCGTGCTGCCGCTGGTGCACGTCAGGAACATCCTGGTCATCACCAATGCGGCGCAGGCGCCCGAAGTGCGCAAGCAGATGCCCAAACTGCCGAAGGAAAACGTCATCGCCGAGCCCCTGGGCCGCGATACGTGCGCGGCGGTCACGCTGGGCGCAGCCCTGGTCGGGGCGCGCTCCACCACCGGCGTGATGGCCGTGTTACCGGCCGACCACGTCATTCCCGAGGAGAAGAAGTTCCAGCAGGTTTTGTCCGACGCCTTTGACCTGGCCGGCCGCGGCCAGGCAATCGTCACCATCGGCATCAAACCCACCGAGCCGGCCACCGGCTACGGTTATATCCGGATGGGTGAGCCGCTGCCGCCGCCGGCCGGGGTCAGGGCCTACAAAACCGTGTTTTGCCGGGCGGAACGATTCGTCGAAAAGCCGCAGTTCGACCAGGCGCTTGAGTATGTAAACAGCGGCCAATATCGCTGGAACGCGGGCATGTTCATCTGGTCTTTCGTCACCATCACGGAAGGCTTGCAGAAACATCAGCCGGAGATGTACGCCGCCTGCCAGCGCTGGTTCAAAGTCGCCGGCAACCCCGCCAGGCTTAATAACGTGCTGGCGAAAGAATATCCTGGAATCAAAAGAATCTCGATTGATTACGCGCTGATGGAGCACGCGCAGAACGTGATTGTGGCTGACGGCGCGTTCGAGTGGGACGATCTCGGCTCCTGGACGGCGCTGGCGCGGCATTTGAAAGCCGATGCCGAGGGCAACTGTGCCGTGGCGGACTTCATGCATGTGGACGCCGCCCGCAACATCATCTTCGACGCCCGCACGAAGGGGCGCCGCACGCCCATCGCGGTGGTCGGTCTGCGCGATTCGATTCTGGTTCAGACCGACGACGCGGTGCTGCTCGCGCACAAAAGCCAGGTCCAGAAGGTCAAGGAACTCGTCAAACGACTGGCCGAAACCAGGGAATACAAACATCTCGTTTAGGAGGCGCCTCGAAAATGGTTTGAGGAACGCGAAGCGGTGCCGGGAAAAGATGTTCAGACCACGTTGACTTTACGGCTCAACCCCACCAACTTGAAAGTCAGGAATCGGGTTATGCCTATATATGAATACGAACTGTGTGAGGGTGACTGCAAAGTCTGCGGTGGCCGATTCACCCTGCGCCGCCCGCTCTCGGCGGCTCCCTTGACCAAATGCCCGGCGTGCAAAAGGCCGGTGCGCAAAGTCCTTTCACCGTTCAGCTCACCGATGAAGCTCAAACCGCTCTCGATTTCGGACGCAAAAAAGGCCGGCTTCAACGTGTTGAAGCGGGTCAGCAAGGGCGAATATGAGCGGCAGTGACGACAAAATCACGCGAAAAACATTGCGCGAACCGCCGCGATTTGGCTTCATCATGCGTGTTCGAACCGGCGTCCGGGGTGAACAGCTTCTCCCTCGACAGACCGGCAATATCGGATTGCTGACGGCGCGGATATGAAGCGAAGCCGGATGCAGGCTCATTACTCGGGACACGTGCAAGGTGTCGGGTTTCGGTACACTGTTAAATCAGTAGCGACGGGATTTGATGTCACCGGCGTGGTCCGCAACCTGCCGGATGGTCGCGTCGAATTGGTTGCCGAAGGGCCGAAAGAGGAATTGGATGCCTTCCGGCAGGCCATTCGCGAATCGGGTCTGCAACATTTTGTTCGGGATGAGCAGGTGAGCTGGACCGAAGCGGCGGGCGAATTCTGCGGATTTGAAATAGTGAGATAGGACTGATGAAGTTTGCGATCATAGCCGATATACATGCCAACCTTGAGGCGTTCCAAGTCGTTTTGGAGGACATTAAGGCCCAAAAATGCACGCATTACGCCTGCCTGGGTGATGTCGTCGGCTACAACGCCAACCCCAAGGAATGCCTGGATATTGTTCGCCGCATGGGTATCCCGTGCGTGAAGGGAAATCACGATGAATATTGTTCCGGCGTGACTCCGCTCGACGGTTTCAATCCGGCCGCGGCGGAAGCTGTCAATTGGACCCGTCAGCAGCTCCCGGAGGAGGATCGCCAATGGCTGCGCGACCTGAAATACGTGCGGATGGTCACCAGCTTTTCGATTGTTCACGCCACCCTCGATGGTCCGCAACGCTGGGGGTACGTGTTCGACAAACTCGCCGCCGCCGCCAGTTTCACCTATCAAAATACCGCCGTCTGTTTCTTCGGCCACACTCACGTCCCGGTGGCCTTCATGCGCGACAGCGTCGTGCGCGGAGGCACTTATTCCAAATTTAAAATCGAACCGGGCAAGAAATATTTCGTCAATGTCGGCGCCGTCGGGCAGCCGCGCGACAACAATCCGAAAGCGGCTTACGTGGTGTACGACATGGACGAGAGCACGATCGAGCTGCGGCGCCTGGATTACGATATCCCGGCGGCGCAGAAAAAGATACGCGACGCCGGTTTGCCCGAGCGATTGGCCGAGCGGCTGGCCTACGGCAGGTAGAATGAAGAATGCAGGGTGAAGAGCGGCATCCTTCTCCAAGCCGAGGTCGCGGTCGCCAACCCTGCTTCGCTCTCCATTCTTCATTCTGCAGGTGAGAATCCTTATTCTTAAACCCAGTTCGCTTGGGGACGTGGTGCAGGCCCTGCCGGTGCTGCGGCTGCTCAAACTGCGTTGGCCCGAGAGTGAAATCCACTGGTGGGTGGATTCAAAGCTGGCGCCACTGCTGGAGGGCGACTCCGACCTGACGGGTGTGGTTCGCTTCGAGCGGCGCCGCTGGGGCTCACCCGCGCATTGGCCGGCGCTGTGGCGCAGCGTCCGTTGGCTGCGGGCCCGGTCCTTTGACCTCGTTATTGATCTGCAATGTCTGGCGCGCAGCGGCGCATTCGCCTGGCTGGCCAACGGCAAAGTCCTGGTCGGCCTGGACGAACCGCGTGAAGGCGCCCGCGGGTTCTACGACATCATTGTGCCGCGCGGTTCCTTTTATACCCACGCGGTCGATTGGTATCTCGGCGTGTTACACGCGTTGAGCGTGCCGGTTCATTGGAATTTCACCTGGCTGCCGGAGCGCGCCGCCGTTGCCGCCGCGATCAAACGCAAATGGCATGCGGAAACCCAACGCTGGATCGCTCTCCAGCCCGGCGCGCGCTGGCCAAACAAACGCTGGCCGGTTGAAAACTATGCCGAACTCGTCCGCCGGCTCGCTTCCACTTACCCGCATTTCCAGTTCGTTATTCTGGGCGACGAGGCGGACCGCGAATCGGGAGCCGCCATCAGCCGCGTGGATCCGCAGCGGTGCCTTGACTTAACCGGCAAGATCTCGCTGCCCGAAATGGTGGAGTGGGTTCGTTTGAGCGAGTTGATGATTGCCAATGATACGGGCCCTATGCACGTCGCCGCGGCCCTGGGCAGGCCGCTCCTGGCCATTTTTGGTCCGACCGAGCCTCGCCGCACGGGACCCTACCGCCAACCGGGCGGCGTCGTTCAGGTAAACCTGCCGTGTGTTCCGTGCATGAAATCACGCTGCTCTTACAGCAAACCGCTCGAATGCCTGCGCGCCATTTCTCCCGCCGCCCTCTTCGCGCGAGCAGAAAAAATATTAAGAACTTCCGGGGCGTGTTTGCCAAATCCAGATCGAGTGGAACCGGCGCCTGTCCCGCCACGGCGGTGATCCTCGCGAGCCGAGTCTCCCGGTCAGCGGCTCTGCGGACACCGCGAACGTGCCGTATTAGGACCTGTGCCGGGGGCTTCAGGTTGCTGGCGAGCCGGGACGGCTCACGGTCCGACGGTGGCAGTGTCAAGATGCGGCGCGCCGCAAAGGAAACCCGCTTTGTGGCTTGCCACCTTGTTCCCCGCTCTTAAAGTACCTGAATGAATAAAACAGGTCTGTTTTTGGGTTTGTGGCTCGCCGCCCTATGCCGATTGCCGGGGCAAGTGACGGTCACGGTCGCGCTCGACCAGGACGAGTTCCTCCCCGGAGAGGCCGTGCCCGCCGCCGTGCGCATCACGAACCGTTCCGGACAAACCCTGCACCTGGGCAAGGACGAGGATTGGTTAGCCTTCTCCGTCGAATCGCGGGACGGCTATGTCGTGCTCAAAACAGGTGAGGTCCCGGTCGCGGGGGAATTCACCCTGGAATCCTCCATGCGGGCCATCAAACGGGTGGACCTCGCGCCGTGTTTCAATCTCGTGAAACCGGGCCGTTACTCGGTCATCGCCACGCTCACACTCAAAGACTGGGACCGCCAGATCACCAGCGAACCCACGCGCTTCGACATCATCCAGGGCGCCAAGCTGTGGGAACAGGAAATCGGTGTGCCGAATCCGGACGGAGGGACCAACACCGTCCCCGAGGTCCGCAAATACGCACTGCAGCAGGCCAATTACCTGCGCCATCATCTGATGCTCTATTTCCGGCTGACCGACAGTTCCGGCAAGTTGAACAAAGTCTTTCCTATAGGACCCATGCTGTCTTTCGGCCAACCCGAACCGCAGGTGGATAAATTCAGCAACCTTCATGTGCTGTATCAGAATGGTCCGCACTCGTTCAATTACGCGATTATTGACCCGAACGGAAATGTGATCGGACGCCAAACCTATGATTTCACCACGCGGCCGCGTCTGCAGGCGGATGCCGACGGCGCTTTGAAAGTCGTGGGGGGCCGAAGGCGCTTCACGGCTGATGATGTGCCCTCGACGCCTGTTCCGGATACCAGCGCTACCGCGCCCGCACCCTGAAAATGAAGCCCAAGAATGCTTTCTGAAACGGTGTTTTTGAACTGTCCGCTCAGGCAATCACCGCCCCGGAAAGGTGCAGTTGGAGGAGTTTATCAACCGCGGTCGGAAGATTCGGCAGAAGGAAATCATGATGATGCACCGAGCCGACCCAGGGCGATTTGAGAATCAGCGAAGTGCAACCCGCCGCTCGCGCCGCTTCGGCGTCGTACCATTTGTCGCTGATCACAAACGAGCGCTCCAGATCCAGGTGCCACTTGAATTTCGCCTCGATCAGCAACCCCGGTTTGGGTTTCCGGCAGGGGCAGCGATCCGCTTCGGCGTGGGGGCAGACAAAAATATCATCCAACGGCAGCGCGCGGCGCAGCATATCATGCATCCGATCCAGCTCCCGACGGCACAACTGGCCGTGCGATAATCCCGGCTGGTTGGTTGTGGCAATCAGGACCAGGCCGGCGGCCTTCAGTTTTCGCAACAGCGGCAACGCATCGGGATTGACTTCGAACTCTATTGCCGTTAATGGCGTAACCTGGTGCTGGCCTTCCAACCGCACCTTGTTCAGTACGCCATCCCTCTCGATAAAAACGCCAACCTTCATGCGCGCGAGAAGAGCATAAAGCTCGCCTGCCGGCGGGGAGCGGCTGAAAAAAACGTTTCCTCGAAGGACCTTGTCCTAAACTGCTTCGGATTCGTCTCAAAAATGAGAGCGCCGGTGCGGCAGGAACGCCTCTACCCCCGCTCGGGCAGAGTTTTTGTCTTGGTTTCAGGCAGCTTGCTTGCAGAAGCCGACTGGAAAACTCGGAACCGGCGGCAGGATGCCGCATCGCATCCCGCAAGCCACGATTCCCGCGTCCTGTGGCGGCTGCTTCCAGCGCCCGGCTTCCCGAAGCTTCCAGCGCCGCCGTGAAAAACCAAATTCCGATCATGCTCTGGATCGGAGCTCCTTATCGCAGCAGATCTTCAAGCGATTGCACCTGGGCTTGCATCCTTTGCACCACGGGTTGCGCGCGCGCCAGTGCGTTCTCTTCAGTTTGCCCCGGAAAAGTCTTCAACAGGACCCAGACCGCAGCGATCGGGTCGCCGTTGCGGTCGTGCAATGGAACAGTCACGATGGCAGCACCTTTGGCCTTGCCGAAATAGCGCGTGCCATGACTGATCACGTCCTGTTCAGTTTTGTCGCCGGCCTGGCCGATGTCCTTCGGGTCTTTGCTCGCGACAACCGCAGGCCCGTTCCCGTTCGCAGTAACAGCATAGATTCTCAACCCCAATAACCGCGGATACCCGGTTACCGCATCACGCACGAGTTTCTGCGCAAGACTTTCCCTTTCCGGGTAGGTGATTCGCGTGTCTGTAAAATAACTCACCGAATCGGACTCCGTCCAGAACCCGATCTTGCCGGGTCGGTTCCCCGAGGCATCGATGAGTTTGATCGCGTTCGTGCCGTCCAACGAACCAAGAATGCGCGCTCCTTCGCACTCTACCTCCAGTTCATGCCAACAGCCTCTGGAAATCTCCATCTCCGGGCCAAGGGGTGGTTTCCACTCCCCGTTTGCCACTTTGAAGCACCGGAAATTTCCGTTCAGCGCATCGGCGCGCACGACGTAGAAGTTCGACTCGTTCTGGTAACGAAACACAACACCCGCGGTTTGCTCAAGCGTGCCGCCGACAATCTTAAACCTGGTCGTGAGCCTGAAATCCCCGTAGTTCCCCCCTTCAAAGATCAACATTGGAAAGCGACTGTCCGCGACGTTCCGGCCGGTTTGCGCCAGCACCGCGCGCCGGCTGACCTGCGGCGCTCTTGAACTGAGCGGTTGGAGCGCGGGCGTCATCTCGTCCCAAATCACCTTCCAGTCCCCGGGCTTGCCCTGGCCGGCGGCCATGCTGCGAAAGCCGGACGGCGTCTGGTCGATCGGATATTCGCCGAAGTCGACCACACGCTCGGCGGCCAGAACCGGCCCGACCGCCAGCGCCATGCCCCAAAGAAGAAAGGCTCGCATGAAATGAGAGGCTAACAGAAGCCGCCGGGGGGACAAGTCAAGGCATCTTGAGCAGCGGCAGCGGTACACTTCGTTGGGGCGAGACTTCCGGCGAGCCGCTGATCTGTCACATCGTTCGGTTTCCGGCTCGCGCGGACGCTCGCCCCGCCAACTTTTTGCCTGAACTGCACCCCTGCCAGGCCATTGTGCCGTGGACGACTCCCGGCAGCCTGTGGCCCGGATCACGGAGCGAGGGCGGTCCCTTCGCCTGCAGCAGCGGCAAACTGTCAAGTTGGGGTCCGCGCCATCGAGTATGTCCATCTTTATGCGGGCAACGAGCGGACCCAGGACTGCGAACTGACGGGACTGATCTGTTCACAATTCCGGCTTTCCAAAAATCCTGTTTCCTGCCACGTTACCCGGACGCGCAGGTTTCCATGGAAACCGAAAAGAAAATTCTCTTCGTTGAGGATGACGTCTTGATCGCCCGGATTTACCGGCCTCGGCTCGAGCAAGCGGGTCTGCGGGTGGTTGTGGCCGAGGATGGGGTGATCGCCATGAGACGCCTTCGTGATTTCAAACCGGACCTGGTCGTGCTGGATCTGCTCATTCCCAAGTTAAACGGGTTGGATGTCCTCAAGTTCATTCGCCAGGACCCGGAACTGAAATCGACCCGCGTGATCGTGTTCTCCAACGCCTTTCTATGCAACCTGTGGGAACAGTCCGCCGCTTTGGGAGTGCAGGAAATGGTGCTGAAATCCGCTGCCACCCCGCCCCAACTCGTCGAAACCATTTGCCGGATCCTGAAGCAGCCCGTCAGTCCGGCGGCTGGCGGAAAGGCCGGACCACCCGCGCCTCCTGGCGGCCAGCGGGACCAGAGTCGCCGCACTGAAAACGCATCCGGGTTTCGCGACCGCATCCGGCGCGATTTCTTCCAGCAGATCCCAACCATTTCCAGGGGCCTTCATCGGGCTTGCGGGGAATTCCTTGAAGCGGCGAAGGGCTCTGCCCAATTGCTCGCGCTCGAAGAGCTGCAGCGCAAGATTGGTTTTTTGGCTCATATGACGGGAATGGCCGGCTGCTATCGTATTGCCCAGTTGTCCAGCGCTTTTGAAGCGTTGCTTTTTGAGCTGCATCATGACCCCGCCGCCTTGAACACTTCCGCCCGGCTCACCGTCTCTTCCACGGTGGCGTTGCTGGCGGATGCTCTGGCGCGCTCCACCGAGCCGGACGAACAATGCCTCCCGCCCACGGCAGTCTTGGTGGTGGACGATGATGTCGTTTCGAGTCACGCCCTGGCGCTCACGTTGAATCGCGCAAATCTGACGCCCACGACTGTGCCCGATCCGTTCCAGGCGCTGCAGAAGCTGCGACAACACAAGTACGACATTGCGCTCCTGGACATCAACCTTCCGGGCATGACCGGCATCGCGCTTTGCGAAGAAATGCGAAAGCTGCCGCTTCACAGCAAAACACCCGTGATTTTTGTCACCAGTTATGCCGAATTCGAGCCGCGCGCGCGTTCGATTTTGAAAGCGGGGGACGACCTCATCGGCAAACCGATCATGCCCGTGGAATTGACCGTCAAGGTCATCGCTCAATTGCTGAAACATCGGTTGCAGATAGCCGCCACACCGGCCTGAAACGGTTGAGGGTCGAGCAGCTTTTGCGGCGCGGCGTCTCGCTGGGTGAAAGGAGCGGCGCGGCAGGCGAGACGTCCGCCTTCACCGCCGACGGGGATTTCCTTGATCCAATGGCAAGGCCCGTCGGCCCGACAAATCGCCGCAGCGGCGATGCTGAAAACACTGAGTAGTAACCGCCAGGAATCGATTTTCATGGAATGAACTATTTCGGTTTGCCCGTCTCCGGGCGGTTGAGAACCGCATCCTTCAATTCGGAAGACGGCGTCCATGTAACAGAGGGAACATGAAACGTCCATGAATGGCACATGACAGTTTTGTCATGGCAGAGACGCGCTGCCGCGCGTCCAGGTTCCACCGCGGCGGGGCTGGCCCTGCCAGGGTTCCGGAGGCTGCCTCAGGTCGGCAAATCCTTGCCGGTCGTCGTCATGGTAAGTTTGCCGTGTTTGACGCCCTTGGCGGCGATCAGTTCGTCGGCGATTTTTCGAATCGCGCCGGCCCGCCCTCGCAAGAGCAGTACCTCAAGACAATTGTGGTGGTCCAAATGCGCGTGAACAGTCGAGAGTATGACTTCGTGATGATCGTGCTGGATGTTCGTGAGGGCCTCCTGCACGTGCTGCTTGTGATGGTCGTACACGAGCGTGATGGTGCCGGCGATCTCCTCATTGCCGAATTTCTGGCGGTGCTCCACCAGGTGATCGCGGATCATGTCCGCGATGGCTTGCGAGCGATTGTCGTAACTCTTTTCGCGCGCCATCTGGTCCAACTGCTCCAGAAGCGAGGGTGGGAGCGAAACGCTGAAACGAGAGACAGTTTGCTTTTTCATGACCACGGGTGTTGAAAGTAGCAAACCCCCGGCACACGTCAACCGGGGCGGAAGTGCGGCAGCGATACAGTTCGGTGGGGCGAAGCTCCCGGCGAGCCGCTGGTCGGGCAAATCGTTCGGTTTCCGGCTGCGAGGACGCTCGCCCCGCCAACTTTTCGGCTAAACTGTGCCACTGCCGGAAGGGCGGTCCGGAAGGCTAACGCATGCGGGAGGGATCTGCCGATGCGGCAGATTTCAGGCTCTTTGCGCTCCTGTCGATCTGCTGAAACTTCTCGATCTCGAATAGATTGCTTTCGGTCAGTTGACCGGATTCACGCGCCAACGCCTCCAGCTTCGCCACCGGTTGAGTGTGGATCTTTTCGAGCTATTCGGCACTGGACTTGAATAGCAGCACGTCCCCGGCGCCGTCTTCCCGGCGTCAAACCCGTGCTTGACCCAGGTCTGACACTAGTATTATTCTCATTTGCAAAAGTATTACCAACTACTTGGTATTACGCAATAATACAATCGTATTACTATAATTGCCCGGCGTTTATGCACATTCCGGACGGATTTATTGACGGAAAGACGGCGGCCACGACCGCGGTGCTGTCCGTCGCCGGCGTGGGGCTGGCGTTGCGGCGGGTCCGGCGCGAACTGCCTGCGCGCAAAGTCCCGTTGCTGGGGCTGGCGGCCGCGTTTGTGTTCGCCGCGCAGATGGTCAATTTCCCTGTCGTGGGCGGCACGTCGGGACATCTCATTGGCGGTGTGCTCGTGGCGGCGCTGCTGGGGCCGAGCGCGGCGGTGGTGGTGTTGACGGCCGTGCTGATCGTTCAGTGTTACCTGTTCAACGACGGCGGGGTCATGGCTTTGGGGGCGAATGTCTTCAACATGGCCATTCTGAACGTCGTGAGCGGATACGCGATTTACCGTCTGGTCAGCCGCTGGCTGTCGGGAATTCGCGGGCGTGTGACGGCCGTGGCCTTCGCGGGGTGGTGTTCAACGGTGCTCGCGTCCATCAGTTGCGCGGGGCAGCTCGCCTGGTCTGGCCGGGTCGCCTGGTCCGCCGGGTTCACGGCCATGGCCAGTGTGCATATGCTGATAGGCCTTGGCGAGGGATCGATCAGCGCGCTGGTGTTTCTGGCAATTCAACGCACCCGGCCGGAGGTCATTCTCGAAAATACTCCATCCGCCGACTCGCGCGGGATCCGCGGACTGGTGCAATACGGTTTGCTGGTTGCGCTGGGCATCGCTGTTTTCGTGGCGCCGTTCGCCTGTTCGTGGCCCGACGGTTTGGAGGCGGTGGCCAAGAAGCTTGGCTTTGAGCACGTCGCTGCCGCGCCGCTGCTGGCGGCGCCCGCGCCCGACTATCAGATCGGCGCCATCCACTGGGCGGTCGGGGCCACGGCCATCGCCGGCGCCGTTGGATCGCTGGTGGCGTTCGCGCTGGCGCTGTTGCTGGGCAGGTTGCTGGTGCCGAAACAACCGGCTAACGCTGGCGGCAGCCGGGGCTTGGAGGAGGGCAGAATGAAGAAAACGGAATGAAGAAGAGACTCGGAATGTTTCGTGATCCATGAACGCCAACTTGTTCAGCCATCATCACAGCCACGGCCACAGCCTGATCCACCGGGTGCCGGCCTTGGCGAAGCTCGGTGTGGGAGTTGTGGTTATCGTTGGCACCGTGCTGGCGCCGTCGGGTTGGAGCGGCTGGTTTCTGGCCGTGACCGCTTTGCTGGTGTTGGTGGCGGTTTTGAGCCATCTGTCATTGCTCTTTTTGTTCAAACGCCTTCTTTTGCTGTCACCATTCGTCCTCGGCGTTGCCGCGGTCAACGCCTTTCAACCTGCGGCGCGCGAGAGCTGGCTGGTGGTGGCCATGAAGAGCGCCTTGTGCCTGCTCACCGTGATTCTGGTGTCGAACACGACCCCGTTCAACGAGACTCTGCGGGTCCTGAAACGCGCGTGCGTGCCCGGCTTGTTGATCACCACCATCGGCCTCATGCACCGGTACCTGTTCGTCCTGGTCGAGGAGGCGGAACGGATGCGCCGGGCGCGGTTGAGTCGCACGTTCACGCCCGGGCGGCCTTTCCGCTGGCGTTCGCTGGCCACGGTCGTCGGCCAGTTGTTTGTGCGGGCTTCGGAACGGGCCGAGCGGATTTACGACGCCATGTGCGCGCGGGGGTGGAGATGAGCAGTGGTGCATCACAGGGCTGTTTGCGTTGTAGCGGCAGACGTCCCGTCTGCCGTAGAGGGCGGCATCTTGCCGCCCGGATGAAACGTCCGCATTTCCCAACCATCGTTGGAGTCTCCAACAACTTCGCTGCGGTCTGTGGCATGTTCCGCCGGGCGGGACGCCTCGGCTCTACGGCAGGCGGGACGCCCACCGCCACAGTCCCGTCCCGCCCCCGCCTTTTTTTCCTCCTTCCATGAGTGCAGTCATCGAAGTCACAGACTTAAGATACCGTTATCACGACGGAACGGACGCGCTGCGCGGCGTGAGCTTCCGCGTTGACGCGGACGAATGCGTTGCCTTGCTCGGCCCGAATGGCTCCGGCAAGTCCACCTTGCTCCTGCATTTGAACGGCATCCTCCCGGACAAACCCGCGGCGGACGGTGCTGTCCGGATTCTTGGCCGGCCCGTCACTTTGGAAAACCTGGAAAGCGTGCGGCGCCAGGTCGGACTGTTGTTTCAGGATCCGGACGATCAACTGTTCTGCCCGACGGTTCAGGAAGATGTCGCCTTCGGTCCTCAACAACTGGGACTTGACGAAGCCGAGGTCCAAAGGCGGGTGCGCGAGGCGCTGGCTCAAGTCGGGCTCGCCGACTTTGGCCGCCGGGCCACGCACCACTTGAGCCACGGCGAAAAACGGCGCCTCTGTCTCGCCGGCGTGCTGGCCTGTGAACCAACGATCCTGGTGCTGGACGAACCCACCAGCGATCTGGACCCGCGCGGACGGCGCGAATTCAAAGCGCTGCTCCGGCAGATTCCGGCGACGAAACTGATCGCCACTCATGACCTGGAATGGGTCGTGGAATTGTGTTCACGGGCCATTGTTCTGGATCGCGGGCAGGTCATGGCGGACGGTCCGGTGAGCGAGTTGCTCAATAACGAGGAACTCATGCTCGCCCATGGCCTGGAGCGGCCGCACATCCTCCGACACCGGCATCCGCATTGAAGCTGCACAATCCGCACCTCAATCAAGGCGGGAACCCCGCCGGACCATCTAACGCGCATTGCGCTCCGGAACCGGGTTTCGCGGTGGTGTCCTGATTTGTGCCTTCGTTGAACGAAGGCAATGGCAGGGCCGCGCGGCGTCGCGGCCGCGCAGCAGCGCGTCCCTGCCTTTCAAATTAAGACACTGCCGGTTTCGCTTTAGACTTGCCAAACGCATCCGTCCGCAGGCATTTTCCGACATGGCAGCGAGCAAAGAGCCTGACAGTATCGATTCCAGATTCTACAAGCCGGCGGATGCCTTTTTCCCGGCTTACAGCAGCCTCGGGTTGACGTTCGATGATGTTACCCTGGCGACGCGTTATTCCGAAATCCTGCCGCGCGACACTCAACTGGCCACCATACTGGCGAAAGGGTTGCCTCTGAACATCCCGATCATTTCGTCGGACATGGATACGGTGACCGAATCGCGGATGGCGATTGCCATGGCGCTCAACGGCGGGTTGGGCCTCATTCACTACAACATGCCCGAACGGCAGCAACTCTCTGAAGTCAGCCGCGTGAAGAACCACGTGCACGGGCTGATCCAGGAGCCGATCAAAGTTGCGCCCGAACAATTCATCGGCGATGTGCTGAAAATGATCGAGGAACGCAAATTCTCATTCAGCACATTTCCGGTTGTGGAGGCGGGCGGCCGCTTGATCGGCCTGCTGTCCGGACACGTGGTAAAGCCGCGCTACGCCAAACGACAGGTTGCCGAGGCTCTGACACCGCGCGCCCAGGTCCAGACCATTAACGAAAAGGAGCTGGGCAAGGATCCTATCGCTCGAGCGGACAAATTCTTCACCGAACATCCCGGGATTCACAAGCTGCTCGTGGTGGACGACCGCGATCAGTTGCGTGGGCTCTTTACGATGAGCGACATCGAGCGCATCACGCAGGAGCGCAACGCGCAGTTCAAGCCGGCGCGGGACGAGCGGTTTCGGCTGATCTGCGGCGCGGCGCTTTCAGCTACTCGCAACGCCTTTGGCGAACTCGACCGCGAACGCATCCTCACCCACGTCGGCGCCCTGGACGAACGCGGCGTGGACGCCGTGGCGGTTTCCACGGCGCATGGCCACAGCAAAGGCGTGGGGGATACGGTCCGGATGCTGCGCGATGCCTTTCCCCGGTTGTCGATCATTGCGGGCAATGTCACCAGCGCGGAAGGGGTTGAATTTCTCGCGTCCTGCGGCGCGGATGCCATCAAGGTGGGGCAGGGGCCCGGCTCCATCTGCACAACGCGGCTGGTCGCCGGCGTGGGCATCCCGCAGTTGACCGCCCTTTATGTGTGTTCTCGAGTCGCGACCTCTAGCAAGGTGACTCTTCTGGCCGACGGCGGGATCACCAGGTCCGGGGACATCGTCAAGGCGTTGACCCTTGCCCAGGCGGTGATCTGCGGCGGCTTGCTGGCGGGGTGCACCGAAGCGCCGGGGGAAGTGATGGAAATCGGCGGCAAGTTCTACAAGCAATATCGCGGCATGGGCAGTCTCGCCGCGATGAAAGTGGGTTCGGCGGCGCGCTACGGCCACAGCAACAATCTCGCGCAGAAAGTCGCGCCCGAAGGCGTGGAAGCCTTGAAAGAAGTCGCCGGCTCGGTGGACCGCGTTCTGGCGCAACTGATCGGTGGCATCCAGTCCGGCATGGGCTACTTGGGCGCTGCCAATCTGGCGCAGCTTCGGGAAAAAGCCTGTTACATTCGCGTCAGTCCGGCCGGTCAACGGGAAGCCGCGCCGCACGATGTGGTCGAGTTGAAGACGGGAAGCTAGGACGAAATCAGGGAGTTAAAGAGTTGGGGAGTGACCGGTGCAATACTCTGGAACTCTCTAACTCCAAAACTCCAAAACTGTCAGAACTCGATCGGCTCGTTCATCCGCCCGCATTGCGAACAGCGTGAACGATCCACATCCGGGTCGTCGGTATAGACATAACCGCATCTGGGGCAGCGGAAAATCCGGTCGTTGTCGTGCGTTGTTTTGAAGCGGCGCTGTCGGAATTCGGTGTAAACCGCCACGACAGCCAGCGCGCCCAGCAGCAGAAGGACGTACGTAAAAATCAAGTTGTTCAGCGGCATGTTCAGGGAGTGGTGGACGCTGTGTTCGTGAACGGGGCGGGGATGGTCTGCCACTCAAAAACCATGGTGCCGACGGACAACCCCTGGGAAGGACGATTGCGGGTCGTGGAACCGCCCGGTTTTAGCGGTTCAAAGCGCGCCGCCCGGGCCAGCTCCAGCGCGCACCGGTCGGCATCCTCCAAACCAGAGCCGGGCGGCAACAGCACGGCCGAAAGGGGGTCGCCTTGAGCGTCCACCAGCAACTGCACGATGCTGTCGGCCAAAAGGTCCGCATTGGTCCAGCGGGGCAGTTGCGGGCTCGAGAGCAGACGTCGGTTCGCCAGTTCTCCTTCAAGCCGCAGCCGGGATGGCGTCGCCGGCGGTGCGATCGAGAAAGACGCCGGAACGGTCAGCTCGGGTTTCAGCAGGGCCACAGTCGGAAATGGCGCGGGAATGTCGGTTTCGACAAAGTTCGTCAAGCAAGCCCCCAGATCCTGAACGTCCAGCGACAGCAATCGCGCTGGTTCCGACCAATCTTCCGGCTGGAACGGCAGCGAGGGACCATTCAACCAGGCTTCTCCGGAAAAGCCCTGGCGGTGCGGAAGCGCGAACAGCGTCGGATCTTCGAGCGCCAGCAGCTCTCCCATTCGGTTGTCACTGAACCGGAGTACCGGCGCGTCAGGCCGGCGGGGCGCGATCGGGGAGCGGTCTTCCAGCCAGAATATCGACGCGACCTGCAATGCAAACACGACGGCAACGGCGGACCCCCAGTGCCGGGCTGACCAACCGCGCGATTCGGCCGGAGCGGAGATCATGGCGCGCCATGCCGGGAAAGCGATGGCGGGTTGGTGAACACCCGCGGAAGCGTCGCCACCAGGTAATCGTGGATGCCCGCCTTCCGCGCCAGCATTATGAGGTCCACCAAGAGTTCCTCCGTGACTTCCTTGTCCGCCTGTATCACGAGCGTCAGTGGCACGGTCGAGTTGGTTGCGGCCAGGCGCAATCGGGCCTGCAATTCATCCCGGCCAACAATCCGGTTGTCGAAATAGAAACGGCCGCTCTTGTCCATCGCCACGGCGATCGTCGGTTGATCCGTGCCCGGCAATTCCTCCGCGGGCGGCAATTCCGGCAACTGCACTCGCACCCCCGGCGTGTACTGCAGCGATCCCATCAGGATGAAGATCAGCAGCAGAAAAAAAACCGACGCAAACGGCGCGGCGTCGAGTTGGCCCCGGAAAATGCGGGCGTTGCGCGGAAACTTCATGGCGATCTCAGCGCGGGAGTCTCCGCTACGATATTGACGATCTCCGTCGCCGCGCGTTCCATGTCGAGGACGATGGAGTTCACGCGGCTGACCAGGTAATTGTAGCCGGCGTGAGCGGGAATGGCGACGGCCAGCCCGGCGGCAGAGCAAATCAAGGCTTGCATGACTCCCCTGGAGATCAACCCCGCGTGCGCGTACAGGCCGGCTCCCTGCATGTCGTGGAAAAGCTGGATGAACCCCAGCACGGTCCCAAAAAGCCCAAGCAGCGGCGCCAACTGTGCAATCGTCGCCAGCAAGGCCAGTTTCTCCTCCAGCCGCGGCACTTCGACCAGCCCGGCCTCCTCAATGGCCTCGCGAATCCGCTCCCGCCCATGGTCGCGGTTGAGGATGGCGGTTTTCACCAGCCGCGCCACCGGGCCGGGCGTGGCGTCGCAAATGGAAATGGCTTCCACCACGTTTTCGCGCCGCAACACATTGCGCACGCCATTCAGGAATTCCGTCGAATTGATCTGGGCGCGATGATAATGCAGAAACCGCTGGACAAACACAACGATCCCAACGGCGCCGACGAACAGAATCAGCCAGACCACATACCCGCCTTCGGCAAAGAAACTCGGCATCGTCAACATGCTGTTCTTATACGTTCTCGCGGGCGAAGTTCAAAGGGCAAAGTTCGGAGTCATTGGATCTTTAAATCGGTCGAACGTTAAAATGTTGCACCGGATGCGCCGTAACCCGTTTTAACGATTCAACGATTCAACAAATCAACGGCGAGTCACGTTTGGGCTTGCTTCCACAGGCTTCTGCCTGAATCTTCTGCATATGGAAAAAGCCGACCAATTGCGCGAACTGTTCCGCATGCAAAAGGCCCTGAACGAACGCATCGGCGTGCGCACTGACGGGATGAGTGAACCGGACAAGACCAAATGGGTTTTGAACTACTGCCGTGCCATGTCGCAGGAAATCGCCGAACTCACCGATAGCGTGCCATGGAAATGGTGGGCCAAATACCAGAAACTTGACGAGCAAAACGCGCGGGTTGAAGTGGTCGACTTGTTTCATTTCCTTATCAGCCTGGCCCAGGTGCTCGGCATGAGCGCCGACGATGTGTTCCAGGCCTACTGCAAAAAGAACGAAGTGAATTTCCGGCGACAGGAAACCGGCTACGCCGTCAAAGATGAGACCGATTCAAAACACATCTGAGGGTGGCGCCGGCGGGTGCATTGCAGGAAGGCCGGAAACCTGGCGGTCTCCGTTAGCATCTTTCAGAAATGAAGAGATTTGTGCCCCGCTTTTCGGCAGGCTCTAGCAGCCCGGTGCCGCCCCGCTGGCGCAGGGAGATCGAGTCCGTGTTGATCACCGAACGCGAGATCGCCCGCCGCATACGGCGGTTGGCGCGCGCCATCGAGCGCGATTTCAAAGGACGCGAGACGGTCATCGTTTCCCTGCTGACCGGCACGGTGATGTTTCTGGCCGATCTGGTGAGGCACCTGTCGCTGCCGCTGCGGCTGGATTTTGTGGGCGTGTCCAGCTACGGAGCGGGGACGGAATCCGGCAAGCTGGTATTCACCAAAGAGCTGCGCTTGAATGTGCGGGGGCGGGACATTCTGCTGGTGGATGATATCCTGGACACGGGAAGGACAATGGCCCACGTGCTGCGCAAACTCGAAACCCTCAGGCCGCGCCGGATCAAAACCTGCGTGTTGTTGAACAAAGCAGCGCGCCGTGTGCAAGACATCCAGGCCGATTACGTCGGCTTCGAAATTCCGGATTGCTTTGTGGTGGGTTACGGTCTGGACTACGCGGAGCGGTATCGGAACCTGCCGTTTGTGGGAATTCTTCGGCCGCGCGTGTATAGGAGGTTGGAACCTGAAATCCGGGCAGGAGGAGCCTGTGCGAAGCGGGCGAGGAAGGTCAAGTGAGCGCTCACGTTGCCGGCGGCACAGGTTGGTGGGGTGAGACTCCCGGCGAGCCACAGGGCAGACACCTCCTTCGGTTTGCGGCTCGCGAGCACGCTCGCCCCGCCTGCCGTTTGCCCAAACTGCGCCACTGCCTTGGTCGTTCCGTGGGTTGTCGTCTTCGCGCGAGAGTCTGAGCATGCGAATTACGGTCCACTTTTACTCCTATCTCAAAGATCTGACCGGTTGCGGGCAGACGAAGGAAATATTGCCCGAGGGCGGCACGCTGGACGAACTGTGCCGGAAACTCCTTGTGCGGTTCCCGAAACTGGCCGCGTTTGAAAAGTCAACACTGCTCGCCGTCGGTGTGGATTATCAACCGCGCGATTACGTCCTCAAGGAAGGCGAGGAGGTTTCGCTTTTCCCGCCGGTGCAGGGCGGATGAAGATGATTTACGATTTACGATTGACGATTGACGAGCGAGCCGGCTTGGTCGGCGGCGTGTCTGGGATTGTGGCTCCCGGTTTCATCATCCTGCCGCCATGAAACGCCAACTCGTCATCACCCCGGAGCCGGTCCGCGAAGCCGCCTTGCTCGCACAACGCCAGATGTCGCCGGGCATGGGGGCGGTGGTCTGTTTCCTGGGCATGGTGCGGGGCAGCGAAGAGGGACAGGCGATCAGCGCCATCGAATATGAGGCCTTTCAGAAAATGGCCGGGCACCAGTTCAACCTGCTTTTCGACGAAATCGAGAAACGTTGGCCGATAGAATCAGTGCGGCTCGTGCATCGCGTCGGCGTGGTGAAGGTGAACGAGCCTTCGCTGTGGGTCGAAGTCGTTGCGCCACACCGGGCCGAAGCGTTCGCCGCCTGTCAATGGCTGATCGACGAAATGAAACGCGTCGTGCCGATCTGGAAGAAGCCGGTTTCGTGATGCAGGATGCGGGATGCGGGATGTCTAACCCACTACTTGCCTGTTTTAGATCCTGAAGCCTGCGTCCCGGATCCCACATCGTGCATGCCGCATCGCCGATCACTCACACCTGCTTCACCACACCCCAGTAGACGTCCAGCCGTTTGGCGAGATAAAGTTTCACGGCCTTCACCAGCACCCGCGTTTCCAGCCTTTGGCCGGCGGCGACGATTTCTTTCAGGCTCCACTCGGGACGGATGGTGAAGCTCGCCTGGGCAATAATCGGCCCTTCGTCGAGGTGCATGCTCACGAAATGCGCCGTCACACCGGCGATTTTCACGCCATGTTCGTACGCCTGCCGGTAAGCCTGGGCGCCCGGGAAACTTGGCAGCAGAGAGGGATGAACGTTGATGATCTTGTTCTTGAAACGCCAGACCACATTCGGCGAAAGGATCTTCATGAAACGCGCCAGCACCAGGAAATCAATCTCCTTTTCCTCAAGCAGTCGTAACAAGTGCGCTTCCGCCGCCGCCCGTTCGTTCCACCGGATCAGGACGAAAGGCAGCCTGGCTTTTTGGGCGAGCGGTTCCAGATCGCGCCGGTTGCTGATCACCACCGCCGGTTCGGCCCGCTTGAGTTGCCCCGCCTGCCAGGCGCGCATCAATCCCTCGAAACAATGCCCCTCGCGGGTGACCAGGAGCGCCATGCGCTGGCGCCGTTGCGGATAGGTGAACCGGAGCTTGATCTCCATCTGCAGAGCCCTGGCCAGGCGCGCCAGGCCCGTCTGCAGCGCCTCCGCGTTCAGTTGGCCGTCCTTCCACGACGCTTGCAGCGTCATGCTGAACTGACCGCGTGTGACCTGCTCTTCCAATGCCTCGATGTTGGCTTTTTGCTCGAAAAGAAAATTCGTGACACGGGCGATCACCCCCGTCTTATCCCGGCCAATAACGGTGATGGTGGCGAACTGGTTCATGATGCCGCCAATGAACAGGATTCAACCCGGCTGCGAAAGCAGTTTGTTATGGACAATTCTATAGACCCTCCGATCCGAGGGGTGGGAGGGCACTGCTCCGTCAGTGCCCTGATCCGAATGAAGCGGAGAAGCGATCGCGGCGTGGGGCAGGGTATTAATGTGAAGAAAAGGGACGCCCTGCCGCGCGTCCGGCCACAACGCAGCGCGGCCCTGCCATTGTCTCCTTTCGACGACATATCAAACAGGGCAATGCCCGCCGCGGCGGGACTTCCCTCCGAAGTTTGGGCTTTGAACGGCATGGATCCTTCACTACTTTGCCGTTGTGCAGATTGATCTCAGAACTCTGCTTGCCGGCCTGCGATGAACCGCTTTTTGCGAAAACTGTTTGGCGGTGACGATGAGGTCGCGCCGGAGCCGCCCCTCGAGGAGGCGGCCAAAATCCGCAAGACCGATCCGCTCGAAGCCATTCGTCTCCTCCGGGAGTATCTGAACCAAAACCCGGGTGAACCGCAGGTCACGCAGTGCATCGCCGAGCTTTACGAGAAGGATTTACGCAATCCGCTGGCAGCCGCGCTGGAATACGAAGAGCTGCTCAAACAGAAGCTTGACCCGGAACGCTGGGGTGGCCTGGCCATTCACCTCACCAATCTTTACATCCGGCTGAAGCAACCGGACAAAGCCATCGCCTTGCTGCACCGCATCGATCAGGAGTGCGGCGACACGTCTGCCGCGATCAAAGCCCGCAAGCGGCTGGAAGAAGTGGAAGGCTGACGGCGCGGCAGCGTGCTACCGAACGCGACCGCGTTTGGCACTTCGTCTTCACGCTCGTCCTCCTGCACGATTGAATTTCCACCTTCATGCGGCGGATCTGAAGGAATAGAAATCACAGTCGTCCCACGGGATTTGAAAGAACGGGCTGCAACTTTTTGCGTGCTCCTGCCACACGGCAGGGATGAATAAACTCAAAATGGCCCCAGCCCGATCCCGGTTCAGCGTCTTGCGTCAAATTTGCAATTTTATTCCGCCGCACGAGGTATCCAAGCCGGCAGACGCCAGTTGCCAACGGATTTGGCCGTTATCGCCCAGCGCAGACTGTCCCACGTCAGGCCGGATTGGATGTGAGGATTGTGCGTGATGTAAACGTCATCGTCGTAGTTGACAGATTCGCAGTGGACCACCGGCCAATAAACCGCCAGCCGCTTCCCCGTCTTTTTTGATCGGGGCACCGACGGAGCGGTGCCCTCCAGAGCCTGGTCGGTTCAGGGGTTTGCCGCCGCCGAGTTGGTAACTGTCTCGCTTGCTTCGTGAAGGGCCTTTCTCGAGCGAAAGAGTTCCGTCCTCTGCTTGTTCTCCTCGGCAAGTTTCATATTGCCGACAGCCGTTGCCATGGCCTCGGCCCGGTTGGCCGTGTCAACGGCTTCTTCGAACCTGCCGGCCTCCGCGTAAGCGGCCCCGAGGGTGCTCACCAGCTCGGGATCCCGATACCCGTTAAGCCGGCAGGCTTGCTCGGCCAAACGGACCGCTTCCTTGCCGTTTCTGACCCCGGGATTCGGGTTGGACGCCAGAATCCAGGCAAGGTTGTTCAGCACGCCAGGGATTTGCGGGTCCAATTTCAGCGCCTCCCGGTACTCCGTGACGGCGTCCTGGACTCGGCCCAATCGATCCAGTGCCATGGCCCAATAAGAACGGATTTCAGCGTTCGTGGGATCCATCCGAACCGCCTCGGAAAAATGCCGTAACGCATCTTCGGGTTTTCCCTGTTCTATCAGCGCCGCTCCTAGCATCGCATGGGCTTTCCAGTAGTTTGTCTTCAGTTGGAGAACAATCGTCAGTTGTTCGGCAGCTTCTGTAAATTTCTTCTGTTCCATCAGGACCATACCGAGCCCCAGATGGGTTTCCGGTTCACTGGGGAGGATCTTCGTGGCTTCGGCCATATGTTGGCGGGCGTCGTCAAGCTTACCCATTTTCATAAACACCTTCGCCAGGTCATACTCCATGAAGAAGTTTTCGGACGTCCGTCGGAGCGCATGTTCGAACAGAACCACGCTGTTTCGCCAGTAGCCCAGTTGGGCGCGAGTCACCGGAATGCACGCCAGAATTGGCAGCACAGCTATGGGGACGAGGGCGGCGGGCCGGAGTTGCCAACGCCTTGCCAGGTCATAACCACCCCAGGCAATGATAATGAACAATCCAATCAACGGGACATACGTATAGCGGTCAGCCATGGATTGGAGCCCTACTTGCACCAGGCCAATCACCGGCACCAGCGTGCCCAGGAACCAAAACCAGCCGGTGACCAGGTACGGACGCCTCTTGGCGCACCGAATGGCGAGGTAACTCAGACACGCCAACGCAACCGTCGCCATGGTCAGATGCCCGATGGACACAGTTTGAGGAAATGGATACAGCACAGCCAGCCCGGCGGGCCACACCATCTTGTTGACGTACCGGCAGTAGGATACAACCGCGTTGCTGATGCGAGAAGTGACATTCACATTCTCCAGTCCCCGCATGGCGATTGTTTGGGCCCAAACTGTGATCACGCAGCAAGAACACGACAACACCAGCAGAGGCAGTTTTTCCGCAACCAGTCGGGCGAGCGTGGCCCGGTAATTCGCCTTTCCCCCGGATGGTTTTGGGGTGCCGATTTCCCGCCCGAAAAACCGCATCGTTGCCGGCATGCGGCGCAGCGGCCAGAAGTCCAACAGCAGCAACACGAAAGGCAGCGTGACCAGCATCGGCTTGGCCATCAAAGCCAGAGTGAAGAAAAGCAATGCCAAGCCGTAGAAGACTTTGGACTTTGGACTTTGGACTTTGGACAGCTCCACGTATGGCGCATACATCATCAGCGCCAGCAGCCCGAGAAATGTGCTGACGACGTCTTTCCGTTCTGCGACCCAGGCGACCGATTCCACGTGCAACGGGTGCAGCGCGAAAAGGGCAGCCACGAATGCGCTGCGCCATTGGGTGCCGGTCATGCGCCGCAGGACCGCAAAAAGCAGAACGCTGTTGAGAAGGTGCAGAACCACGTTGGTCGCATGGTGGCCGCCTGGATTCAGCCCATAAAACTGGCAGTCCAGCATGTGCGAAATCCAGGTGAGCGGGTGCCAGTTGCTGGCATATCTGGTTGTGAACGCCCAACGCAGGCTCTCCCATGTCAATCCAGATTGGACATGACGATTTCCAGTGATGTAAGTGTCATCGTCGTAATCGACAAATTCGCAGTGGAACACCGGCCAATAAACCGCCAGCGTCACCAGCGCCAACAAAAGACAGGTCCATAACGCCGCCCGAGATTTGGTTATGCTCTCTGGCATAGCCGAAATATTGCAGGAAAATGTGAATGAACGAAAGACAAACGAACACGATGGAGGGAAGTGCTACGCCGCTTCCCTGTCTCTTTTTGATCAGGGCACCGACGGAGCGGTGCCCTCCGGAGCCTATTCGGTTCAGGGGTTTGCCGCCGCCGAGTCGGTAACCGTCTCGCGCGCTTCGTGAAGGGCCTTTCGCGAGCGAAAGAGTTCCGCCCTCTTCTTGTTCTCCTCAGCAAGTTTCCTATTGCCGACAGCCGTTGCCATGGCCTCGGCCCGGTTGGCCATGTCAACAGCTTCTTCGAGTCTTTCAGCCTCCACGTAAGCGGCTTCGAGCGTGCTCACAAACCTGTTGTCATGATACCAACGGCTCCTGCGACCCGGACTATCGCAAATCCACGATCCCGGGCTGGCATAGTCCTCGCCCTTGGCCATCGCTTTGGCCAAGTTCCAAAAGGAATTAGATGACTACGCCTTTCAAAAACTCGCCGCCTGAAAACTTGATCTGTTTACAGCGACAGCGTGTTTTAAAGTTCAAGGACTCTAACCGGGAGACGGCAAGATCGAAACATAACCCTTCTCCCTGAGTGAAGCTCAGGCGGAACAACTTTGTCTCCGATTCGATTTGGCAACCGCCTCGGCTGGTGCCCGGGGCGCACGCTTCTGCATTCGCCGGAAACCGCGCGCCTCGGTTCGTCATAAGCGCATCTGGTCCGACCGTATCGACCTGCAAAGCCAAGCTTTTCGGAATTAAAGCCCCAAAAGCAGGAAACTGGAAGCGCGGAAGCATGCGCGGCGCGAACTTGATGCAGCGTACTTACGTCCACTGTGTCCAGCGCGGAATCGCTCTTCTCGGGTACTTGGATCAGGGCCGGCTCGGGTTCATTCCACCAGGCGGTCAGGGCAACAAGTGTACGCGATAGAACCGCTGCGAGGTGGACCCCATCACATCGGACGTCGTCACCGTGCTGCCGGCCGCCGTGAGGACGCCGCCGAGATCGGTCCAGTTGCCCGAGCCCACGTCGGAACAGTACTGCAGTTGGAACCTCTGTCCGGGCAACGCGCTCCAGGTGAGAGTGAATGTGCCATTGGTTTGCGCCACGGTCTGAAAGACAGGCGCCACCGGCGGAGCCGGCAACGTGAGCCGGAAGATCGTTCCGTTGCCGTTGGTGCCGCCGTTCAGCGTGGTGCCGTAGAGCGCCCCGTCCGATCCCTGCACGAGCGCCGATTGTGGATTTGCGCCATTGTAGCCGTCGAACCAGGTCAGGATCGTCAGCGTGCCATCCGGAGTGATTCTGAACACGGTGCCGTCGTTGTAAGCCCCGCCCGACACAGTGGTGCCATACAGGTTTCCATCCGGCAATTGCCGGAGGCTTCCGTAAGCCGTGGCGCCGTCGCTGCCGCCGGCGAAGGCATGCAGCGTCGTCAGCACGCCGTTGGTAGTGATGCGGAAGATCGTGCCATTCAGGTTGGTGCCGCCGTATGAAGTCACGCCATAGAGATTCCCGTCATTCCCCTGCACCAACGCGGCATCCGGCGAATAACCATCATTGCCACCCGTGAACGAATATAGCGTAGTGAAGGTGCCATCGGCGGCCAATCTGAACACAGTGCCGTCTCCTTGGGTGCCACCTCCCGAGGCGGCGCCATACAGATTTCCGTCGGCGCCCTGCACCAGAGCCGCATCGGAGTACGCGCCATCGGCGCCGCCGGTGAACGGATGGAGGAAGTTGAACACGCCATTGGCGCTCACCTTGAACACGGTGCCGTAGCCGTAAGCGCCGCCAAAGTAAGTCACCCCGCACAAACTGCCATCAGCGCCCTGCACCAGCGGCGCGTAGGGACTTGCGCCGTCGCTGCCGCCAGTGAATGAGTAAATGCCGCTGACGGCGCCGTTGGTGGTCATGCGGAAGACCGTGCCGCTGCCGTTGGTGCCGCCGGCCGGGGTCGTGCCGTAGAAATTGCTATCGGCACCCTGGATCAGCGCGGCATACGGATACGCCCCGTCGCCGGCGCCGGTAAACGAGTAGAGGTCAACCGGCTGGCCGTTGGGGTCCACCACGAACACGGTGCCGAAAGTGTTCGCTCCGCCGCTCTGGGTCGTGCCGTACAATCGACCGTCGCCGCCCCGCACCAGCCCGTTGGGATTATAACCGTGCAGCCCGGCCCCGAACGATCCCAGGGTGGACAGCGTGACGTTTGGCGCCGTGACAGACACCACCGTCAGCACAGCGCCCGTGCTGGTGGTCACACCCACCAGGTTGCTGATGATGACGGAGTAGGCGCCGGCATTGGCGGCGGACACGTTGCCGAGCGTCAATGTGGTGGCGGCGGACCCGGAGACGTTGCCGCTGTCCACCAGGCTGACGCCATTGAACTGCCACTGATAAGACAGAGGCACACTGCCGGTCGCGGCAACGGTGAAGGTCGCGCTGGTGCCTGGCAACACGGTCAGGTCGGTCGGTTGCAGGGTGATGATCGGCGCGGTCGCGGTGACGGTAAGGACGGCGTCGGTGCTGGTCGCGGAACCGTACGCATTGCTGACGACGACGGAATAGGTTCCGGAATTGACGACCGACACATTATTGATCACCAGGATGCCGGTGGTGGAGCCGGTGAGGTTGCCGCCATCGGTGAGGTTGGTCCCGTTCAACCGCCACTGGTAACTCAGCGGCGCCGTGCCGTTGGCCACCACGTTCAACGTGACGTTCATCCCCGTGTAAACGGTCTTGTTGGTGGGTTGAACTACCACGTGGGGAGGCAGTGGGCCGGTCAACCGGAAGATCGTGCCATAGCCGCTCGCGCCGCCCCAGTAAGTGGTGCCGTAGAAATTGCCATCCATCGCCTGGATCAGCGGCGCTTCCGGATAGGCGCCATTGGACCAGTTGAACCAGACCAGCGTGGTCAGCACGCCGTTGGTGGTCATCTTGAAGGCGGTGCCGTAACCTCCGAAGCCTCCCGTTTCCGTGGTGCCATACAGATTGCCGTCCGGACCCTGGACCAACGCGGCGGTCGGGTTGGCGCCATCGCCCGCGCCGAACTGGTGCAGGATGCTGACGGCGCCGTTGGTGGCCATTCTGAACACCGTCCCGCCGCTGCCGTTCGTGCCGCCCTGGAACGTTGTGCCATAGAAATTCCCGTCCGCGCCCTGGATCAAGCTGCCGGTCGGATAGGCGCCATCGGAGCCGCCATTGAACGTGTGCAGCGTGATCAGCGTGCCGCCGGGCGTGATGCTGAACACCGTGCCCGCTCCAGAGTAAAGGCCGCCATACTCGGTCGTGCCGTAGAAATTGCCGTCGGTGCCCTGCACCAGTCCGGCCCATGGTCCGTAGCCGTCCGCGCCGCCCGTGAAACTGTAAAGGGTGGTGAGCAAGCCGTTGGTCGTGATCTTGAACGCTGCGCCATCACCGTAGGCGCCGCCCTCGTAGGTCGTGCCATAAAGGCTGCCGTCCGACCCCTGGACCAGTCCGGCCGTCGGCAGATCGCCATCGGTCCCACCGGTAAACGAGTAGAGGTTGAGGACACCGACCGAGGGCGACATCTTGAACACCGAACCGGAGTAGGCGGTTCCGCCTTCCAGGGTTGTCCCATAGAAATTGCCGTCGGCGGCCTGCACCACCCCGGCATAAGGATAAGCGCCATTGGCCTGGTTGAAGGAAACCACGGTGCTCAGCGAGCCATTGGTCGTTATTCGGAACACCGTGCCGTAACCATTGGCGCCTCCGGATTGGGCCGTGCCGTACAGGCTGCCATTGGATCCCTGCGCCAGCCCGTTCAGGTTGGCGCCGTCGCTGCCGCCGGTAAAGGAGCGCAGCGTTGTCAGCGTGTATCCCGGTTGAATCACCGGCAGAACCGTGAGGTCGGCGTCCTCGCTCACCGCCCAGTAGAAGTCATCGCTCACCACGACCGAATACGCGCCGTCATCGGCGGCCGCGGCGCCGCTGATCGTCAACGTGCCGGTGGTGGAGCCGGAGATATTGCCGCCGTCAACGAGGTTGGTGCCGTTTTTCATCCATTCATAATAGAAGGGCAGATCCCCGACCGCGCCGACGGTGAACGTGACGGTCGATCCCGCCAAAACGGTTTGGCTGACCGGTTGGGTGGTGATGAACGGCGGTGAAACCATGATTTCGAGGAACGCGAGCCTGCTCGTCACCGAACCGTAGGCGTTGCTGGCGATCAAGGAATACACCCCGGCATCGCCGAACTCCACGTTGGTGATGCTCAGCAGGCGACTGGCAGCGCCGGACAGGCTGCCGCCGTCCACCAGGTTGGTTCCGGACTTCTGCCACTGGTAACTCACGGGTTGGCTGCCGACGGTCGCCACGCTGAACGTCGCCGTGCCGCCCAGGTAAACCAACTGGTTCGCCGGCTGGCAGGTGATCTGCAGGGGACCATCGATCCGAATGCGGAAAACGGCGCCAACGCCGCTCGCGCCGCCACTTTCGGTGGTGCCATACAGGTTGCCATCCGGACCTTGGGCCAGCGCGGCTGCCGGATTCGCCCCTTGGTAACCATCAAACTCGGCGAGGGTCGTCAACGTGCCGTCGCGGTCGATGCGGAACACCGTGCCGTCGGCGTAGGTCCCGCCGTTCATCGTAGTACCGTAGAAATTGCCGTCGGCGGCAAGGAGCAGCCCGCCATAAGGATTGCTGCCGTCGGCGCCGCCGGTGAACGAGTACAGATTGGTAAACGTGCCGTCGGCGGCAATCCGGAATACCGTGCCGGAATTGGTCGTGCCGCCGTTGTACGTCGTTCCGTAGAAACTGCCATCTGTATCCTGCACCAGCCCGGGTACTGGAGTGCTGCCATCTTGGCCGTGGAAGGCATACACCGTGGTCAACTGACCGGCTGGCGTAATCTTGAAGACGGTTCCCCGGCCGGTTGCGCCGCCATCTTCCGTCGTTCCATAGAAACTGCCATCGGCCGCCTGGACCAGGACGGACGAAGGATAGGCACCGTCCGTGTAGTTGAAGGCATGCTGACTCGTCAGGGAACCGGAGGGGGTTACCCGGAAGACGTTGCCATAACCGAGAGGTCCGCCTTGATACGTGGTGCCGTAAAAATCGCCGTCTTTACCCTGCACCAATCCGGCCTCCGAGTAAAAGCCGTTGAACCCACTGAAGTTGGCCAGCAACGTTAATGAGCCATTTGTGGTTACTCCGAAAACTGTGCCGTAACCGTAGGTGCCACCCTCGCAGGCCGTGCCATACAAATTGCCGTCCCTGCCCAGCAGCAAGCCCGCATAGAGAAAAGCTCCGTTATTGCCATTTAACGAAACGAGGGTAGTGATTGTGCCATTGGTGATTAATCTGAAAATTGTGCCATACCCGTTTGCGCCGCCTTCGAGTGTCGTGCCGTAGAAATTCCCGTCCCCGGCCAGCACCAGCGGGGCAAGAGGAAACTCGCCCGAAGTGCCGGTGCCGGTGAACGAGGACAACGTGCTCAGGGTGACGCCCGAGGCCGTCACCGGGATGACGTTCAGCGCGGCACCGCTGCTGGTTGCCGTCCCGAGCGCGTTGCTGACCACCACGGCATAGGTTCCGGTATTGGGAGTCGTCACGTTGCCGATCGTCAAACTCGCGGTGCTCGAGCCGGAAAGGTTGCTGTTGTCGGTCAGATTCGTCCCGTTCAGTTGCCAGCGATAGGAGAGCGGGTGGGTACCCACCGCGACGACGGTGAAGGTGGCCGGTGCGCCCGGCAGCACCGTCTGGCTGAGCGGTTGCTGGGTGATCACCGGCCGCCAGGGGATGATGGTCAGGAAGGCTCCGGCGCTGGTCGCCGCGCCGGCGGCGTTGCTCACCGTGACGGAATAGGCTCCCAGGTTGGCGGCGGACACGTTGCTCACCGTCAAGGTGCTGGCGGTCGCGCCGGTAATTTGGCCGCCATCGGTCAGGTTGGTCAGGTAACTGCCGTTGTCCACTTGCCACTGGTAAAGGAGAAGCGCATTGGTGGCAGTACCCACGGTGAACGCCGCTGTCGCACCTTCCAACACCGCCTGGCTGGCCGGTTGGGAGGTGATGACCGGCGGCGTCACCACCGCCAGCGTGAACTGGCGACTCTGCCCGAATCCATCATTCAAATTGGTGAACGACACCGTGGCGGGATAACTCCCGGCCGGCAGGTTGCTGGCCGTCGCGGTGAGACTCACGGTGACGGCGGCGGCGGGGCCGCCAGTGGTGAGTGTGCCACTGCTTGGAGTGACGTTGAGCCAAAGCGAAGTGTTGGCGAGGCTCCAATTCAATGAACCTCCAGCGTTATTGGTCAGCGAATACAATTGAGAAGTCGGGCTGAAGGGGCCGCCGACCGGGCCGGTGAAGATGCCGCCCGTTCCCGGTGTGATGCGCAAGGGTTCAGGCACTCCGAGTGCGTAGAGCAGGTTGCGGCCCGCCGGTGTGCCCCAGCCGGTGCAAAGATCGTAGCCGGGCACGGCCGAAAACCTGGTTGGACTCTGGGGGCTTTCGTTGTTGCCCGTGGTGATATCGTGGAAGCACGAGCCATAGCTCCCGCTCTGGCCGAGGGCATAAACGGCCGGGTTGATGAAGCCAACCAGCGGTTCCCCGTTTTCCAGGGCCAGTTCATTGATCAACGCCGTCAACCCCGCCCATAGCGGCGCCGCGCAACTCGTGCCGCCTATGCCTGGTTCCTGTCGACCGTTGTCCGCAATGACGTAAACATTATCCGCAGTCAGGGCAACATCTGGAATGTTCCGCATGGTTGTGGATCCCTGGTTGGCCGACATATTGATGCCTTGTTGCCAAGAGGGAATGGGATAGGTGCTGCTGATCCCGCCGCCGCTGCCCGTGCCGCCGCCCCAGTTCCAAACCGTTTCCGAGACCCAGGAACCCTCCGGACCGCTCGTGGTCAAAGTTGTTCCCCCGACAAGTGTGACCAAGGGACTATCCTCAAATTGGAATATTCCCGGGTAGTATGCATCTTCGTCACCAGAAGCTTGGAAAAAGGACTGTCCCTGCGCGGCAAATTCCTGATAGAACTGGGCATATTGCGGACTGTCGCCAATTATCCAGGAAGAGCTGATCTGCTTGGCCAAATTGTCACTGGCTATGCGCTCCAGCATATCGCCGTCGTACGCAGTTGTGTCGCCGGGAGCTTCATAGACAATGATTTTAGATAAACCCGGCGCCATGCAATTGAGCATCTCAATATCGAGGGCCACTTCAGTATTGCCACCGTCGCCAGCTACAGGTGCAGGGGCCCCTCCATCAATAGGCACCCTCTGCAACGGAACACCTTGCAGCCCCGCCTGAGTTAAATATTTTGTAATGTCATTATCGAAGTAATCAGCACACTCGAAAAGGGCGACCGTCTGCCCCACGCCAGTGAGCGACACACCTGGAACGTAAGCATTCCTGAAATCGTATCCAAAATACGAACCGGAGCCATCAGGAGCGGAGCCGGTTAAAGACCGGTTCGCCGAGGTCTGACTGGCAGAGGGTCTCCGAAAGAGCGGACGCGGCAGAGCGTAGTTATTGAGGCCGTTGACGTCCAAAACCGCAAGTCCTGATGGGACTGACGGTTCAACATCAGGCGCGTAAAAGGTGCGGTTTTCCTTTGGGTGCTGATAAAGGCGCATTCTTACGTGGAAAACCTTCTCAATGTCCCTCACTGCTCCGCTGACATTGACCAACATGCGATTTGGATAGGTGCTGGTCACTGCCAGACCATTTGTTTTCGCGAAGGCGATGACGGCCTGATAGTCCTGTTCCGATGGCCCGAACATCTCCGTGAATTGCTCCGGTGTCAGATAGTGGCGGTAATTGGGACTGGCCGGATCGTAAATTTGCCGGAGCAGATTGGTGAGTGCTTCCTGGTTGCGCAAGGGCAACCCGATCGCCAGGTTCAACCGGTTCGTGCCCGGAAGAGTGCCAACGGGTGACAGTCCTGCCACGACTGCCGGCACATGACCGCGCAGCATTTGTCTTTCCGTCGCCCAGGCACGCGTTGCGAACAGAAGCAGCAGTATCGCGCAAGCTGCGGCAACGTGTCCTCCGACACTTAACTGCTGGACAATTTTTGTAAATGGTTTGTTGTTCATACAATTCCTTCCTGAATCATCAGCCTTGAGTCACCGGGACATCACTCTTCCCCGGTTTTTGGATGAGGGCCGGTTCGGATGCATTGCGCCAGGCGGCCAGGCGTTCGGCTTCAGGCCGGGCGGAAAGCGCTGGTGGGATGGCCGCTCCCTGATCCAGTGGGATGATGCGTGCCCTGGCCCACTGCGTCAAGCACAGAGGAAATGTCCGGGGTCCGTCCGATTTGATTCCGCTCTTCATGATTTTCATAAAAGTCGTGGAATCCCGTACAAACACGGTCTGCCCTGGTTCTTCTTCCCGACCTACTATCGCCTCGTCAGTTAGACAAGGTGCCTTCAGAATGCTCACGCCACCTTGAGCCCGAACCCCTCGTTGAGCGGACATGCTCGGCGAGGCTCGGTTTCTCGAAAGGGGTGGGCATTGACATCCTTACTCGACAAGCACGCGATAAAACCTCGCCGGATGTCTGTCGGCTTCGGCATCAGTGAACGAGACGTTTCCATTCTCATCAGCCGTGGCGGCGCCAATCGTTGCCCAGTTCACCAGGTTGGTGGATGCCTCGATGATGTAAACGGTGCCTGGTGTTCCCGAAAACTCGAGGCTTAGTCCGCCGTGATCCCTGCCGTCCTTTGCCTCAATTCTGCCATGTTCACACCCAGGCCCTCTTCCATCCCCGTCACGACCGCATTCCAGAGCGTAGATAATTTCTTCCGCGCCTTTGACGAGCGTTCTTGCCAAAGCGGGATTCCGCCGGGCGACTTGAGCGTCAACCTTATGCTGGAATGCCTGTAGTTGCTGGATGGCGGCTGTGCGGTTGCCGCGCTCAACCGAGGCCAGGGCAGCCGAGAGACTGGCGATCAGCGGTTGAGGCTTTGCCACACGGGCCATTACGAGGCCAGTCAAACGGTCGATCGCCTGCGGGATAGTGATCACTGCGACTGTAATCGTCTGTTGGCTCGAAGCGAAGCCATCGTTAACCATCAGCGTAATTGAGTTCGTCCCCACGGGCAAAACCACGACCGCCACTGCACGAGCGGCAATCACATTGGTCGCGCCGGCTTCGAACCAGAAATACTGCAACGGGCGGCCCTCCGGGTCGGATGACCGCGATCCATTCAAAACCATGCGGGCGTTGCTGTTGTTGCACGAGATCACCAGTGGAACGGTGGCCGTGGCGTCGGCCACGGGCGGCCGGTTTATTCGCAATACCGCGTTGGAACTGAGGATCGAGCCAAATGCATTGGTCACCAAC
>Ga0326727_10000705_pt1 | contig 134462 bp, 101 predicted proteins | sample MB2enrmetagenome_FD_207643 | JGI IMG/M metagenome (GOLD analysis project Ga0326727, IMG submission 207643) | Lab enriched peat soil microbial communities from McLean, Ithaca, NY, United States - MB29MY | ecosystem: Environmental > Terrestrial > Soil > Wetlands > Peat | place: USA: New York... | reverse complement strand
CAGCATTCTTGAGCCGGCCACGCATGTCGTCCTGCTTCTTTTCATCGCGGCTGAAGATACGGATCTCGCCGAAGCCGACATTGCTCGCCATATCAACGACGGCATTGCCGAAAGTTCCGGTGCCGCCCGTAATGAGAAGTGTCTTGTTCCTGAATATCTTCAGGTTGTTATCCTCAGTCATTCCTTTGCTCCGGAAATCGATTCAGGAGGAGCAGCAAAACAGATCAATGCTGCCTGTTGGGGCTGATCCCACACGTTCATTCTCGCTGCGTTGCATATCGAAGCGCCTTTTGAAAAAGGCTGCGGTTCGCTTCAATGATGCTTGGGGAGGATACGCGCTCAGCTGCCAAAGTTCTAGCGCCAATAGAGTGAGCAGCCTGCCATGCTTCATCGCCCTCCACACATTGTTGCAGAACCTCGCGGAATCGATTTGTCTCTTCGAGCGGAATATCCCAACCCGCGCTTCTCTCTTCGAGGTTGCGCCAAGGTGTCTGGTCGCTGATCAGCGCTGGACACCCTGCACTTAGAGCTTCGCAGATCACATGACCGTAGTTTTCGCCCAGGGTCGGAAGCAGGAACAAATCATTGTCGGCAAACACCTGCGCGATCTTATCGTGTTCGATCATCCCTTTGTAATGCACGCGCACATTGTTGGGAAGCGCAGCTATTGCCTTCAGGCACTTGTCCCAGTAGCGGCCATCTTCTGCCGGTCCATAAATACTGAATATTACGTCCCCTGAAATGCCGTCAAGCATCCTGATCGCTCCAATCAGATTCTTCATAGGAGATATTCGCGACGCGAACACAATCTTAAGCTGGCCGGGAAGCTTACCCGGTCTCGATCCCTCTGACGTTACCGGAGAGCCTGCAATATCCTCAGCAATGGCAATGTCTTCAAATGCTTTTTGGGTTTTACTGCGCCTCCCCTCAGGGATCACCTCTGCAATGCCAATGACACGTCGCTCCCCGATGAAACGCTTTATATCCTCTGCTTCCGCTTCGCTCGAGGCATGCCAGAAAACATCTCTATACGCTTTGACCGCTTTCGCTAAAGTTCGGTAGAGGGCTTTTCGTCTTTTACGGATGTTCAGTGCACCTGGTGAAAACTCGCCTCTTGGGGCAAGCACAACGAAGGCCGGATGAATAACCCCGAGCCGCCGCAGAACCATTGGCAATATGGAAAAGCGCCGGGAGAAAAAGCTATTCAGGTAAACCACACCTCCGAAAACCGGCGAGCGAAGCAGTGCAACTAACTTGAACAACCCCTGCCATCCCGCCGATAAGTACATCACATCCGCGTTGCCGACGCGCGTCCAACGATTTCTTTCAATATTGGAATAGGGTACTCTATCTCCGAGATCCCGGTCGGAAGTTACGACCTTAAAACTGAACTCCTTCCCAAGAACTTCCACTAGGTTTGCGAGGCTTCGAATCGGTCCACCTCCCTTAAACCCAGGCAGGTAGTGTCCAGTAAGGACGAGTATGGATGCTCTCGTCTCTGCATGAACTGCGCCGGCCTGCGGATGGACGTGACTCCTTGATGTCTGACTCTCATTAATCAACTCATCCGACAAGCTGCAAGTCTCCTTCCTCCGCTCGTCGCCTTGATGAACTTGCCGAGCACGAACTCGCGATTGTAATTCCGGCATACGTATTCGTGTAGTTCCTCTGGAGAATGTGTTGGCAGCTTTCCCGCCAGAAAACCGCGGAGTAGATTGGCGATGTCAACGGCCTCAGACGTCCGGGAAAGCCAAGCCGGATCGACGTTGCGAATGATCTCCGGAATCGCTCCGACGGGCGTTGCCAATACAGGCCTTCCTGCCGACAACGCCTCAAGCGCAATCAATCCAAAGCACTCCAACTCGCTGGTGGGGAGGACAAATGCGTCGCAAGCTGCGTAGGCCAGAGGCAGGATCTCGTCATCCACTTTCCCCAGGAAGCTCACCGAGTTGACGAGACCGAGCGACATCGCCTGCTGCTCGAGTTCGCCACGCATGGGTCCATCTCCTCCGATGACCAAGTCGAAATTGAAGCCTTCTTCGTGCAGGCGATGGCTTGCATCAAGCAAACGATTGAGGCCCATCCGGGGTACCAATCTCCTCAATGTGAATAGCACTGGCACATCTGTGGGCCAACCCAATTTCGCCTTTGCGCACCCTCGATCTTCGATTGGGACAAAGCGAGACGTATCGGCCCATCCAGGGATCAGGCTCACTTTTTCCGCAAGCACCTCTCCATGGATTCTCCGAACGCAGTCGATTGTGTATTGCGAAAGTGCGGTTACTACACTCGATCGGCGCAGGCACTCTGCCTCTATGCGATTGATCGCCACGAGCCCCACTGGCGCCATAAGGCGCCGCAACACACCCGAGTTTCGCCACTCGATAGCCATTTCCATTCTTGCCGGAGAATGGATGGTGTAAGAGGCATGGACTCGATCGCCGTACAGATCAAGCGCGGCTATCGTGGCGAGGGGGATGTGTCCGTGGATCGCGTCAGCCTCCGCCAAGTGGCGTTCCAGTACAGCTCTTGCAGCCTCCTGGTGCACACGTCCTCGCGCGGGGCGCCAGGACGAAACCTTGGATGGTACATATCGAAGGAGATGAATCCCCTCTCTTATTTCGTGCTCGGGGAGCGCAGGTGACCCCGCACAAAGCATCCAAACATCTTCTCCGCGATCTCGTAACTCGAGGGCCTCGTCATGGGCGATCCTCGCCGATCCGCTGGGCCGCTCGTAGTAGTGCCCGATCGTTGTTATTAGAATTCTCATCGCGCTGCGCTGGACTCTTGGCGCCTTTTAGAGAGCGGGGAAGAAGCGGAACTGCCGTAGATGACAAAGGAGACTACGACCGCAACAAGAAGAGTTTGAACGGCCCCTGCCACGAGAGCCGTATAGTCAACCTCAAATGCCAGCAATGAATGCAGCATTAGCATAAAGATAAACAGGCCTTTCTCCGCGGAATTTCTGCCCCCTATCCAATTCATGTACAGCTGCAAGCAGACTCCCCAAACGAACATCCCTATCACAACACCCTGGGTTCCGTAGACCGCATACAGATCCCCGATCGGCGTGAGGGCGGATGATGTTTGACCCCCGCGCCCGAGCACAATACTCAGTCGCACCCCTTTGTTGAGCACAGGTTTGCCCGGCCACAAGAACCTTGGCACAAGCGGATAGATGGGCGCCATCCATACGATTTCATCGCCATTCAACATGGAAGGGACGGGAAGACTGCTTACATCATGAACATAGGTGAGATACGAGACTCGACTTGTTGTCGACTCGATGTTCTCGCTGCGAGCTCCCCCCCCGGTTGCGCCGAAGCTGAGAAACGCATCGTTGAAGGACTGTGCCATCGCTTGCCCCATCCCCCCCAAGGTGTTGAACTGGGCGCGATATCCGCTGTTCAGGTTATTTCGTAACGCGCCAACAAACGGGTAAACCACGATAACGAGCAAGACTGGCAATGCAAGGATCGCGAGCGGGAGTCGGCGCCTGGTGATGGCGTAGATAATCACGACATTGATAATGGGATGAAGGATTTCACCCTTCATCCCGGAGATTGCGCCAAAGCCGACCGACAGAAGAAACGAAGCCCAGAATAAGACTCGGATGGCCTGCGAAACGGGTCGCTTGCTGAAGAATTCCACCGCCGAAACAAGGAGCGCAAAGTCCAGCAGGTTCCCCAGCAGATTGAGCCACTGGAGGATTCCAGCCGCGGAAGATCGGAGACCGGGATCGGCGGCGTACGAATACAGGCCGGTTCTCCAGAGGATAACTTTCCCGAGGAAGCCTAAAACGAGAAGTGTCGAACTTATGACGACTATCCGAGGTGGCGTGTCCCGAGTCGAGGCGGAAAACCGTACCCCCTGTTCTCGCGCGAGAAGGGTACTGGCGATCCAGAAGGAAGCGAAGCCGATCAACACAAGGACCATCGCGTGAACGTAGGAGTCGTCCAAGGCGTCCGCGCCCGTCGCAAACTGCCAGATGGGTATGAAGATAAACCCCACGAGAGCCTCGAGAGTCAGCAGGACCGGAACGCTGGTCCATCCCATATTTCTCACACCATGCAGGGAAAGGTATGTGATCGCGAGGATAAGAAACCAGCCTGCTGCCACCTCAAAAGAGACCGAATTTCCTGAATTACCGCCCTGAGGGGAGAACAGGCTCCACATGGCGATGGGCATGCCGACGAGGAGCAAGGCCAGGGCGGCAAAGACTCCCGTGCCCGCGCCGCCGGTGCCAATTCTCACTGGATGTCGTGCGTTGACTTTCATCGTTCAGCGACACTCGCCAAGTAACCGAAGGATCTGGCGCGCACGGTCGGTGTATTGGTGCTGAGAGACGACCATGGCATGTGCAGCTTCGGCCAACTTCCGCCTTGCCAATTCGTTTGCAATGTAGCTCTTTGCTTTCTCAACGCACTCTGACAGACCGGTAAAGTACTCCCCGGTCTCGCGCTCTGGAAAGAGGGTGGTGGCGCCGCCGCCTCGCGTTGAGAGCAGGAAACCGCCTGCTCCGGGCACTTCGAAGTGTCGCATGATGAGCCCGTCCGGGGCTCCATCGATCACGTGTTGATCTCTGAGCAGGTTGAGGCTGATCGCCGACTCCCGGATCATGCGTGCAGCCTCGGCCAGGTGGAGGGCATGGCCTTGCCAGCAGCTTCGTACTCGACCCCGGGCCTTTGTTCTGGTTCCCCAGTAGTGGGAGCCATAGATGCGCAGCGGAACACTCCCGGCCAGCTCCTCCAGAAATTCTTCGCGGCTCTTTTCCCAGGTGCCAAGAAAGAGCACGCCGGGCCAGCTGCCCTGCGGGCGAGAATCCTGGTAAGGGAAGACCTCGGAATCCCAGGCAAACGGGAGAAAGACCGGATTGCGCACTCCTGTTTTGCGAAGCGCCCCCACGAGACGCTCACTCCAGATTAGATAGAGGTCGGTCTCTCGTGCGGCAACCAGGGTTTCCGGCCGCTGGCTTGGATTTGGCGGAAAAGGGTTATCGGGATAATAGCAAGCAACACGCACGCCTTTCTTTCGCAAGTTATGTAGGGTTTCTCCCATCACAAACTCGCCTTTGATGATCAGTAGCTCCGCTACACCTGTTTGCAAAACAGCTTTTTCCAAGCAGCGATTGAATGTCCTCGATGCTCTTTCGCGAATGACATTGCTTTGAATTGTCAGCCTGTGCGCAAGGCGATTGCGCAACACCCAGCTCAGCTCGTGCCTGAATTGCCCGGTGTCAAACGTGTGTGTGCGGACGCCAATCAATTCAAACGCCCGCTGATAGGATTGCTCCAAGCTTCCCGGCGAAAAGTCACCCACCAGAGCAATTGATTCAATGGCCACTCATTCACCCTGACAATAACGACGATATGTGGCGCGAAGCATTAGCTGCAGCATCCGCCGAAATGCACGCAACGGCAACAGGTCATAGTCAGTCACGGATTCGTTGCTGGACGCAATGATTTCGGGCCTCCGCTTCACAATTGCGTAAACCAACCACTTTGCAGTCTCGCAGCTCAGCTTCAACCTGAAGGTCCACCAGTGCAGCCTCCCCATTGGCGTGCTTAAGGGGAAATGACTCAGCCTGTTCACAGCATAGATGTTGTACACAAGAACCAATCGGCGCCAATGCCAGTTCTTACCCGTATAGATGTCAGGATAATAGTCAGGCCGTAACGCCCTGACGTAGATTAAACGTTCTGGAACATAACCTACCTGTGACACTGCAGAGAGCCTCATCCACAAGTCTATGTCTGCAACCAGGTTGAATTGCTCGCGCATCCCCCCTACCCGGTCCCAGCACGATCTCCTAATCATGGCAGTTCCATGGATCGGACAGTCCCAGCGCGCAAGAAGGATCTTCTCCAGGAACCGGTTCCCTTCGAACCGCTCTGCGTTAAACCGTGATCTTTCGTGATGTTCTGGGACAAGAGAGTCGTAATGATTGAAGACAAAACCCACATCTGGGTATCGCTCCAGGATGTCGGCCCATTTTTCAAGCAAATCCCTGCGATAGATATCATCGTGGTGCAATAGGGCAATGTAAGGCCGGTCAGAATGTGCAACAGCAAAATTCGCATTGCCGGGCATGCTCAAATTCTGAGGCGTGCGGATCGGCTTAATCCTCGAATCCTTCTTCGCAATCTCAAGAATGCGTTCCCACGTTCCATCGGTCGAGCAATCGTCGCTGACGATGACCTCGTAGCCTGTAATGGTCTGGTCAAGTATTGACTCCAACGTCGACTCGATTACGGCGGCGTGGTTGTATGTGAGCAAACAAACAGATATTCTTTCGCCAATCCGCGTACTCATACATCCCCATTCACTTGCACAAAAACGCAGCGCCAATCGCTGAATGAGTCGCCCAATGAGACCGTCCGTAGGTGTTGAGCAACTTATGGCCTATCCTCGAAGTCCAGTACCGCGTTTTCGATACTCCTCGGCTTCTATTGAGGTAGGTCGGGAGTGCTACCTCTGATGTCGAGTTGATAGCTTCGATTCCAAATTGGGATAGCCAGCAGAACTGCTGGTCGAGTAGTGTGAGCTGATGACGCTTGGAAAAGGCTCGATACCAATCGGGAAGAAGCCGATTATAATCACCTGGATAATTGTGTATTGGCCAGACAGCAGGCGTAACAACGAGCATCATTCCGCCACTCTCAACACATGAAAGGGTGTTGGTCAAAACGGTTAATGGGTCGAATGTATGTTCGAGAACATTAAATATACAGACAGTAGAGAATTTCTCAAAGCGCCATTGTTTCTGGAAGTCCTCTCGCTGTAATCCGAAATCGACCACTACATCTACGCCGTCATACGGATCTATGTCCGCGCCTGTTGTATCTTCAACGCCAAGCTCCTTCGCAATGTCACAAAGATTCGCAGCTCCTTCTATCCTCGCGGCTCCGACTTCAAGCATTCTGCCCTTTACCAGTCCCGCGGCGTGACATCTTTTGAACCATTGAACATCCACCTCGGTCATCCTTGCTCCTTTGTTGTCTTTGGCGACAAAAACCCGGACACTGATTTGCCAGATCTGCCCGATCAGAGCACTTCAAGGCAACAAACCGGCGTTCGTTCTTTCTGGATTTCGCTCGCCAATCAGGAGGGTCCGAAAATCCAATCCAAGCAGCCGGTGCGCTAGCCCAAGCATCACCAGAAAGCTGACTGTATAAGCAACCGACGAGACGATCGCAGCGCCAACATACCCGTAATGCGGCACCAGCACATATAGACCGACGGCCGTTACAGCCATACTGACGCCCTCCGCAATCGACGGAATCCCCGGCCTGCCAAGCGCGCTCGCTCCGTTGTAGAGTACCTGGTTCAACCCAATCATCAGCGCACCCGGCAAGAGGATGCGGCAGGCGAGAATGGACCCCTCAAATGCCGCCCCGAAGACCACTCGAATAAGAAATGGCGAGAGCGCGTACAGGGCTGTGCAGCAGATCAGCAGCCAGGCGAGCGAGGCTCGGAAGGATCTCCCGATCGTCGTTTTCGCATCTTCGGTGCCCTGTCCAGACCCGTGCGAGAAGGCCACGATACCGGCGGCCTGTGGGAATACCGTCACTGCCGTCGATAGCGTGACAGCCACTGCGTAAAAACCCAGCTGCTGCGGCGGAACAAAGAGCGAGAGAATGAGCTGGTCGATCCGCTGGTTGAAATAGCTGGCCAGGTTTGTGGCTTGGGTCCGCGCACCAAAGTGGATTAGTGCCGGGATAGCAGTGGAATTCCATTGCAGCCTTGGCTTGAGAACGGCCCATACCGAGACCAGTCCAATGAGCAGCGCAGCGACATAACCGATCAGCTGCCAAGAGATGACCGCGTTTAGGGTCCCGCGGTGGAAGAAGTAAAGTCCGACAAGGCCGACAAGGAACGTGAATGGCGCAATCACTCGAATGAGATTGAAGCGCAACAGATCCGGCAGACCTTGAAATAGGTTGGATGGGTATCCGCCAAGAATCAACGCCGGTGTGAAAAGGGCAACGATGATCCCCAGGTGTTGGACGGTCAGGGAATATTTTGCCAACGCAAACGGAACGACAAGGAGTCCGAGAAGAACAGAAAGCACGCTCTGAATCAGCCCTATTGCTGTGGCCGCGGTCGCAATCTCGGAGAGGGTAAATATCCTTCGACCCACCGTGAATGCGATCGCCTGGTTGATCCCAGTGGAACAGAGCATAGCGATCCCAGTCGGCCAGATGATGATTGCGGCATATTCCCCTCGCCCGACCGGGCCCAGCATCCTTGCGGATAGGATGCCAGTGAGGATGCCGATACCAAGGGTCAGACCCTGACCGAATACGGTCGATCCATAGTGCCGCAGAAATGTTTGTTTGCCGCCGCTGGGCGGTCGACGCTCGATTGTGTCGGAGGCCAAAGTCAACCCTTCTGGGAGTGCAATTTGAAACGCACTAACATCGACATCCGCGCTCCCGCTGAATGCAAAGGCGATCCGAGGCATTTCTCAATCTCCTCCGACCTGGAAACGGAAAAGCTGTCCGCCTGAAGTGGACTAATGGCCTTAGTAAACTACCGCAGCGTAGATAGAAGCGCTGGCCGCAGAGGCCAGGACGCTTTGGCTGTTCACGAGGACGGATTTCACCGTGCTTGTCGGCACAAAGAGCACGTCCGTGGCATGCAGTTGGACGTCTGAGTATTTTCCTTGAGTGATGCCCTTGTAGTAGAGGGTGATGTCCACTTCGGTGCCGTCGGGATTCCTGCGCAGAAGGTAAATCCTCTTGGTGGAAGCCGCGGGCGATGTGCCATTCGCCAACGAGATAGCTTGCAGGACGTTGAGCGTACCTTCCTCCTGCATGACATAGCCGCCCGGTCGTACTACTGCACCCAGGACGTAAACGATTCCGGCCCGCTTGACCTGAACCGTGTCTCCGGGGTGCACGAGAACATTCTCGATTGTCTGGGGGTTTGATCCCCGGGAATAATGAACAACCACCGGCTCGTTTGATGTTGTGCCGGAGGTGATCTGAACTTCGTTTCCGGCAAGCAGCGTGGTTCCTCCCGCAAGCGCCAGAACATCGATCAACCTGCGCGGGGCCAGCAGGGGATATTTGCCGGGGCCGGTCACTTCCCCGATTATCGTGACTTCGGGCGCAGTGTATTCGACCACCGCCAATGTAACCTGGGGATCGTTGAGGATCTGCTCTTTGAGGAGCCGTTGCTTGATTTGATCCCGTGCTTCCGCCGCCGTCTCGCCCTCCACGTGCACGGTTCCCAGAACCGGCACGGTGATTTCGCCCTGCTCATCGATGCGATATGACCCGGAGAAGTCCGCGTCGTCGAGAACATTCAGGCTGACCAGGAATCCCGGAGCGAGCTTCAGCTTCGCGAAGTCCTCCGGGATTGTTCTCAACTCGGAGGAAGATATCGCGGGGGGCACTCCAGCCCGGTTCCGATTTGTGGTCGCAGAAGAAGCCGGACCACTGGAGTAGTTGGGCATCTGCTGCATGGTGATCTGTGCAAGGGCCGAGTGCAAGGTGCAAATCAGCAAGGCGCTCGTTAACAGGAGTTTTGCGGAAAGGAATCTACGCATCTCGAGTTCCCTCCTCCCCGTACGTGTTGTAGACCTCATACTCATATCCGTATTCGTAGCCGCCGAGAATTCTGGTCAGCCGGTTGACCACAAAGCCGATGACGGGCATCTGATTGCGCTCAATGATGTGGGTGGCGCGGGCCAGGAGCGGCCTCGTAACAACCCCCGCCTGGGAAACCCAAATCACCGCGTCTGCCTTCGACGAGATCGACACCGCATCCGTGACCAAAAGCGCAGGAGGACTATCTATAAAGATGACGTCGTACCGGGAGCGAAGTTGTTCGAGGAGTTCATCGAATGCAGGAGATCCCAGAATCTCCGATGGCATTGGGGGGCGAGGTCCGGCGGGCAGCACGTCAAGCGTCGGCACGTAGAGGCTGCGAAGGATTGCTTCCTCGCTCGAAGCGGAGCCAGTTAACACGTTGCTGAGCCCGATTTCGCCGGGAAAGTCCATCTTGCGTTTCAGTTTCGGGCGACGCATGTCCGCCTCGACGATGATGACTCTCTTGCTATGCTGCGCAAAGGCAACTGCCAGGTTAGAGGTAACCGTTGTTTTGCCTTCTCCGGGGATGCAACTCGTGACGAGAATGACTTTTGGACCCCCTCCTCCGCGTGAGAGCATGATGGAGGTTCGCAACACCCGAAAGCTTTCTGCGGCGGCTGATGCTGGGTGCTCCATCATCCAAACGGGATTGAGGCCTGAGTTCTCCCCGGCTGGGGTCTTCGGTTCTTCTTTGAGCCGTCGCGCCTCGTAAGCCAGCCGAGCGCCGTAGGTCTGGCCTTTTCCCTCAAAGCTGGGCACGACACCGATCACCGGTCTTCCGGTAATTTCCTCTACCTCAACCGGATCACTGACCGTGCGATCAAGGCTCTCAGCGGCAAACGCGGCGGAGAAGCCGAAGAAGACTCCCAGGAACATTCCCATCGCCAGGTTGGTCAAGCGTCTCGGACGAACCGGCCGGGATTGCGGGCGAGCGGGGTCAACGATGGTAATATTGGTGGCCTTGAGCCCAGCAGATACGTTGGCTTCCTGGAGCTTTGTAAAGAGGTCCTCGTACAGCTTCTTGCGCGAGTAAGCCTCCTGGCTTAACACGGCAAATTGAACCGTTTTTTCGTTCAAACTGCTTGCCGCCGCCTGCTGCTGGTCGAACTGCTGGCGAATCTCGCTCTCAGTCTGCTGTGCAAGCTGGAAGTCAGCCTGTGCACGCTGGGCGATCCGCTGCACTTCCAGATGGATTTGCTCCTGGAGCGCGTGCAACTGGGTCTCCATCTCCTTGAGGTGGCGGTTATTTGCACCGAACGTCGTGGACGCCTGGGCGATGTTGACCTTGAGTTCGTTCTCCTGTTGCTCCAACTGCTGGAGATTCGAGACGCCTCCACCTTGGGTTAGGACCATTGACTTGCTCTGCACCGCCAGCGGATCATTCTCCAGCCCGACGATCACATCGCCACTGCCGGTTTGCACGAGATGGTAGATGGCCTCCTTCTCGATGCGATTCGCCTCCGCCGCGGTCAGTTCGGAGTTCAGAGCATCAAGCTTCTCAATGACAACACTGTGGATCTGGCCCCCGCCTCCTCCAGACTCATTTCCGGTGCCGGTCGGCATCAGATTGAGACTGATGATTCCGGTTTCCTTTTCAAAATCAGTCAGCCTCTTCTCGGATTCCTCGACGTTCGTTTTCAGTTCCGCGAGTTGGCGCGTCAACCAATCCGAGGCCTCACTTGTCGCGTTGTAGTGAGACTGCAGGTATTGATTCTTGTAGCTTTCGATAATGGCATTCGCAATTTGCGCAGCCTGTCTCGGGTCTTGACTGTCGTAGGCAACCTGGATCAGTCGTGTTCCGCGGATCGGATTGACTTTCAAGCCGCTCTTAAACACACCCAGCAGGCGGCTCCTAGTTTCGGGCGAGTCTTCCGACGCCGCCTGGCCAGAGCTCTTGTCATCCGTCTTCGCATTGTTGGATCGGAACGGCGGGCGTGATGCGAGACCCAACCGCTGGATGACTTCCAGAGCCAGGGAATCTCCCTGCAGGATCGCAGTCTCCGTCTGCTGATCAACCAGAAGACTGTCAACGTCCGATCCCATCTGCTGCGAAAGGATCTCAGCGATCCCGACATCCAGAGATCCGCCGCTGCTCTTGTTCAACTCAATGGTTGCAGTCGATTCGTATACCGGCTTAGTCATGGCGGTCACGATCAATGCCAAGACCATGCAGAGCACAATGGACCCGATAATCCAAAACCGCCGTCGACTTGCGACCCGCACCAATCCGTGCAGTCCGTGAAGCTGCGCGAACTGTTGCACATCGTGTGGTTGCAGCAACCCGCTTCGCTTTTCGCCGATTGCGGCATGAACTTCGTTGTTATTCACTCTTCTTCCTTAATGATGTCGCCAAGAACTCTGCAATCACGCTTGCTCAGAGCCGATTTGGCGTTCTGGCTAAGTGGCCGCATGTGGAGAGCGGCCGGAGCGCTACTATCCGTTCCAAATCATCTCCATCGCCCTGCCCGGATAGGAAAATTGAATCGTTAGCTGTTTTCGGAAGCCGGTGCAAGGGCAGAGAGCCTGCTGTGCTCTCGCAGCATTGCAACCTCGGCTCGAAGTGGAGCCTCTGCTTCAACCTTCCTGTTGTGCACTATGCTTGGAGACAGGGCGGCCTTCTCCAGAAGCTCCTTCCCAGGGGTGTAGTCGGGAACAAGACTCCTCAGCAACGGAACGAGCCGAGTGACGTCGCGCTCATCTGCAATGTGACGCAATTCGCGCATTTGTTTCTGAAGCATTGTAATTTCCAGCTTCGACGGACTCTCATACCTTCTGATTTTCGCATGCAGAGTCGGCAACAGAGACTCGTTGTGCAGATTCAGTTCCTCAAACAGCTTTTCTCCGGGCCGGAGACCGGTGAACTCAATCTTGATGTCCTTGTCGGGCTTCAGGCCCGAAAGGAGAATCAGGTTCCTTGCGAGGTCCGCGATCTTCACCGGTTCGCCCATATCCAGCAGAAACACCTCCCCGCCCTTGCCAATGGAGAACGACTGAAGCACGAGCTGGGCCGCTTCGGGGATCGTCATGAAGTAGCGGCGCATCTCAGGATGCGTAACCGTGACCGGGCCGCCGGCAGCAATCTGTTCCTTGAAGATCGGGACAACACTTCCATTACTTCCAAGCACATTGCCAAATCGCACCGCCACGAACCGGGTCTCGCTCTGGCTTTGGAGCGAGTGGATCAACAGCTCAGCGACCCGCTTCGTGACACCCATTACGCTCGTCGGGCGAACCGCCTTGTCGGTGGAGATCAAGACGAAATCATCCACCCCATGCCTTACGGCAGCAATCGCTGTTTGCCACGTCCCGAAGATATTGTTTTCGACGGCAGCAAACGTGTGTCTTTCCATCAAGGGAACATGCTTATAGGCAGCAGCATGATATAGGATCGCAGGCTTGTAGCGCTCCATGACGCACTTCAAGTCTTCTGGATTTGTGACACTTCCGATCTCGGGATGGAACAGAAGATTGGGCACCGTCTTGCGCAGTTCGCGATCGATTTGGAAGAGAGGAGTCTCTGCTGAGTCAAACCCGATCAAAGCCAGAGGTTGGAAGCGCGCGATCTGCCGGCAAAGCTCCGAGCCGATCGAGCCTGCCGCCCCGGTGACCATTACGACTTTGCCCTGGATGCAATCCAGAATATGGTCCAGGTCGAGTTGCACCGATTGCCGTCCGAGCAGATCCTCCACGGCGATGTTTCGAATTTGACCGTCGAGTTTCTTTCCCTGAATGAGATCGCCCAGACTGGGCACCATTTTGTATTCAATGTCCGCATCGGCCGCGAGATTCAGAATATGGACGAGTTGCGGTCCCGTAGCAGACGGAATGGCGATGAGGAGCCTCTTGGCAGCGTGCTTCTGGGCCACGCTTCTGAGCGATTTCCCGGTTCCCAACACTCGTTTATCGTCGAGAATGAGGCCGACTTTGCTCGGATCGTCGTCGACGAAGCCCACCACCTCGCACATGAGCGAACGGTTCTCACGAAGTTCTCTTAAGAGCTGAAGACCGGCACTTCCAGCTCCGTAGATGAGTGTCTTGATGCCCTCGCCTTCGGCCCATCGGTCCTTGTGGGCTGTCGCGATGGTGCGCACGGCAAGCCGGATGACGGAGACCAGGAAGCAGGAGATGATCCACTCGAGCACGTAGAGAGAACGTGGAATTCCCAACGGGCCGAGGAGCCCGACGATTGCAAGGGCGGCGAGAACCGAACCTGTCGTGTTGGCAATGGCGATACGCTGTGCATCGTACAGCGACGTCTTCTGCCACTGGCTGCGATTGACTGCGCCAGCCGTGAAGGTGAAAGTCTTGGCCAGTGCCCAGATACACAGAGAGATCCACAAGGCGTGGCGGTACCTTGGTGGCAACGCGCCGTCGAACCGCAGCTCAAAAGCAAGGAGAGCGGAAAGCGAAAAGGCAACCAGATCTCCGAAAGAGGCCAAAGGCCTCCACCCGAGCCGGTCTGCCATTGATCGTCGTGCAGGCAATGATGAGGGGGACATAACTTCTCCTGAAATTCAACGTTGCTCTTCACTTACGGGTTTTTAGGATTGCCTCAGGGGTGTTTTTACGTTCAGCCGCTGATCTCATCGTTATTGCGAGGCCATTCGTGCGACAGTGTGCGATTACGATCTTCTCTTTCTGACTGCCCATGCGCGAGCCGGGACAGGATGATCGATGATCAAGGGCTTCGGATCAGTGAGGCGGGAGGTCTTGGAATCAGCATGTTGAGCCAGAATTTGCTGTAGGCATTCGCGGTGCCACGGGTATCAATGGTTGGCTTGCTGTTGCCGGCGGTCAATTTCGCGAACTGCGGATGCATCAACACCATCGCCATTAAGGATGCAGCCAATAACGAGGGATCGACTTCAAGCACCTCGCCTTTCGCAACACTCTTGGCCAGATACTGGCTGACTTCCAACAGGAGGGGCGAAAGGAGGTCCCTGCAATGCGCTTCCGCCTTTCCCTGCAATTCGAGATAAGCAATCGCAATAAGTCGCAGAACTTCCGGCTGATTGCTGACCATTTCGGTTAGCACCTCGAGAATCTTCGGCAATACCACTTCCGGCGCATCGCCAGCTCGGATGCCGTTGAGCAGATCCCATTGGGCAATCATGGCTGTGCGGGACTGCAGAGCCGACCAGAAGAGGTCCTCTTTTCGAGCGAAGTGACGGAACAGGGTGTTTTCGCTCACCTCTGCCCTCCGGGCAATTTCTCGCGTGCTCGTCCCGTGATATCCCTGCAGAGCAAACAAGTGAACAGCCGCTTCGAGAATTCTCTCGTCTCTTGAGGAGTTTTTAGGAGGCATGGGTCCAGTCTCCGTTGAGTAAAGCACGGGAACTTGGTCCTTACGGACGGGCCACTTTCACAGCAGAAAAAGGTTGCAAGCGCCAGAGTGCGACCGGATCGATCAGTCGGTCACGTTGCGCACGACGCACTTGAGTCAAGCGAGATTCACTTCCAGGGCATCCGCATCGACTTCTACTGCTGCGTGCTGATTGATGAGACTCAGTGAGAGGACAAAGCGCAGACTACTGTTCTTTCTGACCAGGATGCCCTCAACGCCCTGCATGACCCCGGTCTTGATTCGCACCTTTTCGCCGACAACGAGTTCCTGGAACGGTTCGAGCTTCCTGCCCGAAAAACCTGAACGAAGGAATTCGATTTCAGCTTCTTCCAAGGGCACGTATTGCCGGCCATTTCCGACTACGCGCACCACACCGGGAGTTTGGAGAACCTTTACCCGTTCGCGATGGTGGATGTGAACAAACACGTAACAGGGGAAGAGAGGCAATACCGTCTTGACGCGCTGGCGGTTCTTCCAGACCCGGGTCGTTTCGTACGTCGGCAGGAACGATTCAATCTTCCTCAGATTCAAATGCCTGAGCACCGATTTCTCGTTTTGCGGAATAGTGAAGACTGCGTACCAACGACGTTGGTCTGACAGAGCATCCAAATCCGGATGGGGAACGGACTCAGCTCTAAACTCCGCGTAAGGGACCTGTGAACCCATCTGAACTCCCCCTGGACAGCTCGATTGCGACGAACCCTTTGAACCTGGCGATTCGCAGGAAATGAACATGGCTTCGCCCTTCTGAGTTAGCAACTTGAAAAACCAAGCCGCTAACTCAAATGACAAACCAAGGCAGAGGCAAGGCAGGGCTTACTAGGTTTCGGCGCGGTTAATCTCGACTGGTTACCGCTGCGCAGATTGGAACCGATGTAGACGACGGGTGGAGATTGGACCAGAATCTCAGCAAAGGCAGCCAGGAAGCAAATCTCCACCACTATAACAAGAGTGAGTGCATACTGCCAATTGTTTCTTGTGTGACTCCCGAAACATGCCTAAAGCACTTAGCACACGCATCGAAGAGGACAGGATCATATGGATCAGCGAACAAATATGATGTCGGGAACCAAAATGAAGTTGCCTGATGCCCCTCATGCTTGATTCCGATCAATAGGATCCCTCCCCTGGCTGCCAGTGTTCGGGTTACGAATCCATTACCAATGTAACGCCGGTTTGGTCTACCCTCTAAATGCTATACAGAACCATTGTTTCAGAATCGTGAACAGACCGAGCGGGCGGCGAGAGCCCAATCACTTTAGTTTTTACTTGGCAGAGGAGTTGTACGGTGATTCTGAGTGTGACTCAAACATCCGATCCGTGCTGAAAGTTGGATTCCCTTTTACTCCCGGCGCCGCGGATCGGAATGCTCTGGTCCCCCGGTGTGGGCACAAGCAGAGCCGATTGGTAGAATTCACACGAGCGCGTCGTTGAATGAATCTTAAGGACCACCGATTGAAGCCCTCTGAATCCGGCCACACAAATGCGCGCACAAATCTGGAACTGAAAGACCTTTCAACTGCAGTCGTCATCTGCACGCGCGACCGTCACGATTTTCTCCGGAATTGCCTCAAGGGTGTTGCAAATCTGCAGCCGCTCCCAGATGAAGTGATCGTGGTAGATAACAGCCCGGGAGACGAAGAGACGAAGCGGTTAGCTCTCGAACACTCTGCCCGTTACATCAAAGAGACGATTCCGGGCCTGAGCCGAGCGCGGAATCGAGGAATGGCTGAAAGCAGTTGCGAGATCATTGCGTACCTGGATGATGACGCTGTTCCGGACCAGCGCTGGCTGAGCTTTTTGACTAAGCCTTTTGCCGATCCCCAGGTTGCTGCGGTTACGGGCGGAATCGTTTCCGGAGAGTCCTTGACGTCCGCCGAGACAGATCGAGTCCGCTTGCTCAGCAACGAAGATCCCAAATGGCTTGAAATTGCCGGCTTCGGCGGCCTCGGCATCGGCGCGAACATGGCTCTACGGAAAGCGGCGTGTCCGGGATCGAGGATATTTGATCTGCGCCTGGGCCGGGGCGCGGTGCTTGGAGGGGGTGAGGAGAGTCACGCATTTGTGAAGCTTCTGGCCCGCGGATATCGTGCTGTCCATCTCCCGGAAGCCGTGGTCTCTCACGAATGGAGGCCGATTGACGTGGATCAGGAAGCCTCGCGTGCGATTGCCTACTGGTTGCTCCTGTTTTTTGAGTTCCCCGGTCATCGCCTTGAACTGGTGAAGTTTCTCGTCGGACGACTTCGCCACAAGCCTCTGAGCTGGTACAGGAGATCTCCAGACTTTGGGCTGATTATCACCAGCGGATGGTCTGTGCGCATTCGTGCGGCTCTGGCTGGGATTCCGCTTTATCTCCGCACAAGAAGATCGCAAAGCGCTGAGTGAGTCGGGCGTGCCGAATAGCATCGATCCTGTCGGGCACGCAGCACCTTTTTACGGTCTGCGTTTCTGGAGTTCCTGGACCTCGTTGAGCCAGTGGATTCCCCGCCGTAGCTGAAGAGCCCGGATGCCCAAATTCCGAAAGAGCTCGACGTTGAGGAACGTCGTGCCAAGGAAGCATAAGGGAGCGAGGACGAAGTCCGTCGCTTTCGGCCAGGTGGCTGCAATCCTGCGAAGGTTTCGCTTCCAGCCTGCTCCACCGGTGCCCCAATCCAAGTGGCCCTGAACATCCGGGTGTTTGTGAGCGAACATCACATCGGCTACTGCAAACTCCTCGGCGTTTTTGATCAGATCTGCCGATGTTTTTGCATAGTACTGGTATGCGATCGCGTTGCCTGCGTAGAGGCGACGCGCTCCTGCACGCCAAAGACGAGTTCCAAGCTCAAAGTCCTCACGCATGCGAAACGCTTCATCGAAGCCACCGGATTCGTCCAGGAGTTCGCGAGAAAGCGATGCGTTGCCGAAGACGCAGTGGCTGTCGCGCCAGATCGAGTCCGGATTACGCTGTTTTGCCAGGTAAGTCGCGCCGATCTCCCGCTTGAAGCACTCAGCGGCAAGGCTTTGCGGGCTATCGTCACTGAGGAAGATAGCTCCGAATGCGACGCCGCGAGCATTCCCAACGTGGGCGGCTAGATGAGCGTGAACCAGCCCCGGATCACACAACATATCGTCATCGAGGAACAGCACGAGGTTCGCTGCTGCCGCTCTAAAGCCTGTGTTCCGGGCCGCGGCCTGTCCACGATTCTCCTGCTCGATGACGCGAAAGGGGCAAGATGACTTCAGCGACCTCAGCGCTGCTGCTGTGCCATCGATCGAACCGTCCACTACAACGATGACCTCATAGCTGGCAGTCTCAACACGCTGAGCAAAGAGCGTCCTGAGTGTGCGCGTGACGAGTTCCCGCCGGTTGAAAGTGGGGACAACGACCGAGATGTCCATCTATTCCGCCCCGCTCTTCACGCTTCACTCCAGCATTGGGGTTCGAAGCCTCTTCTACAGAGCTTCGAGACCCTTATACCAGTGTAGAATCGGTCGGTGACGATACTCCGGGCCATCTGCTCCGGCCGGCGGTAACCGGTGTGGGCGTCATTCCGTCTGAAAGGAGAGGCAGTCTGACAAGACTCAAATACCTTGTGCCAAAACCGATGCGCTCCTGGCTGCGAAAGCGTGCCCAGGAGGCAGACCGGTCCTTGCTCTTCCTGGATCGAGTTACAGACTGGTCAGTTCTACGCCGGGTCACCCCGTATCGCGCCGAATTCGGGAGGCGGAGAGGCAAATGCATCGACCGGTACTACATCGAACAGTTCCTGGCCACATACGCGGCATGTATTCAAGGATCGGTGGCAGAGATCGGAGACGATGAATACACTCGGCAGTTTGGCAGCGGGAAGGTCGTTCACTCCGATATTCTCGACGTGAACGACAGGAACGCAAGACGCACGATCACGATCGACCTTGCCCGGACCGAATCCGCTCAAGAAAGTGTTTACGACTGCATCATCTGCACACAAACTCTCTTCCAGATCTTTGATTACGCCGCGACAGTGCGTTCATTGCACAAGATGCTGAAGCCGGGCGGTTCTTTATTGGCAACACTTCCTGGAATCAGCCAGACCACGCGAGGGCCGCTTCTGGCAGGCGCGGGAGCTGACTGGTGGCGTTTCACCGCTCGCTCCGCAAAGCGAGTCTTTGGAGATGTTTTTGGCGACGGGAATGTGATCTTGCATACCTACGGAAATGTGCTGACGGCAACGGCCCTTCTCCATGGACTGGTGGAGCAGGAGTTGACCCAAGCCGAGCTTGACTATCACGACCCAGACTATGAAGTATCCATCGCCGTGAAGGCGACCAGGAACTCTGCAAAGTAGCTGCCATGGACGAAATCAAAGGTCTGGTTTCTGTATCGATTCCTTTCTACAACCACGAGGACTTTCTTTCGGAAGCGATTGAGAGCGTGCTTGCCCAGACCTACACGCAATGGGAATTGTTTCTGGTTGACGACGGATCGAATGACAGGAGTACCAGGATTGCGCGCGAATTCGTTCAAAGATGGCCTGAAAAGATTTGCTATCTCGAGCACCCGGGACACCAGAACCGCGGTTTGACCCACACTCGCAACCTTGGGGCAAAGAGGAGCCAGGGCGAGTATCTGGCCTTCCTGGATTCAGATGATGTCTGGTTTCCTCACAAGCTGGAACACCAGGTAGCCATGATGAATGCCCATCCCGAGGCCGCCCTGGTTTATGGCCGCAGCGAGTACTGGTATGAGTGGGGTGGAAATAAAAGCGAGCAGAAGGACCATGTTCCTGCCCTGGCTCCGGGGGAAATGCTCTATTCTCCTCCGGCTCTCCTCGCAACGACCTATCCCTTCGGAACCTATGGAGCGCCGTGCCCGTCGAGCTTTCTGCTTCGTCGCAAAGCTTTCAATTCCGTTGGGGGATTTGTCGGGTCCTTCAATCCAGCAACCTACCAGCTCTACGAAGACATCGCCTTCTTGACAAAGGTTTACATCAACTTGCCGGTATTCGTGAGCCAACGATGCTCGGAAAGGTACCGGTGCCATCCGCAATCCATGTGGCATAGCACGAAGGGAACCCACTACGATGAGCTTGCGAGGCGCTTCTACTTTCGCTGGCTGAGCGAATACCTGCGTGAACACCCCATCACCGATCCGGTTACACGAAGGGCCATACGTCGGCAAACCTGGATGTACTCGGTGCCGGCACCGCCGTTCGTCACGAGGCTCCTGCGGCGAATCATCAGCAGACTCTCGCGCTGAATTCCTGTTCTCAGGTGGCACAGCGACTAAGCTGACATCTGCATAATGGATGGATCGAATGCTCGACAACCTGCAATCTGCAAGTGACGCGCCGACGACGAGCAGCAGGACCTTGAGGAGCATTGCCTGGAACTACGCCGGCTACTTTTACCAGATCGCGATCAATCTCGGAGTCACGTCTTACATTGTCCGCCGCGTTTCCGTGGCGGAATATGGACTGCTCCTGTTTGTGATGTCCCTGTCCGCCACGCTATACCTGCTGGATATCGGAATCTCTAGTGTGCTTGTCCAGGCTTACGTCGAGGCGCTGGCGAGTTCTGATCGAAGTCGGCCGACAGATCTTCTGAACACAGTATTCCTGGCTCTGAGCGCGCTCGGCAGCCTTGGCTTGCTGATAATCTCCGCGCTAGCTTTCCTTCTTCCGGGCCCTTTCAACATTCCGCATCAGCTTGTGCACGAGGCTTTCATCATCTTCATCCTGGCTGCATTGGCGATTCAGGTGAGCTTCCCAAGCATGGCTTTCGAGCACCTCTATCAGGCCACTCACCGTTTTGACCGGATCAACCAGATACAGCTCATATGCTCCACCGTCCAGGCCGCTCTCTCTATTCTGGCGCTCGCGGCAGGCTACGGGATTGTTGCCTTGGCCCTCGTGCAGCTAGTCGCATCGACGTTGCGATTTGTCTTCTTTGTTGCGGCACTGCCGAAGACCACTCTCCGCGCTCACTTTCACCTGACCCGTTTCAATTGGAATCTCTTGAAGCCTCTGATAAGCATGAGTCGATGGGCGTTCCTCAACAACATCAGTGCCTGCCTGTTCGATATGTTCGTCTGGATCATCCTCGGCTCTTTTGGTTCCATGAAAGCGGCTGCCCTGTTCGGCCTCGCCAGCAAAGCACCAAAGCAGCTCTGGAACCTGGTGGATAGGGGAGCGGGTGTTGCGTTGCCGATGATGTCGAACTCGTTTTCCCAAAGAAACCTCGGAAGCCTCCAGGCCACCTACCTGAAGACGCAAAAACTCATCTTCGGCGCTGTCATTCCGTTCGTCGCACTCGGCTGCATGTTCGCGCGACCATTGATCCAGGTCTGGGTGGGCAGTCAGTATCTGGAGGCAGCGGTCGTAATGCGATGGCTTCTGCTTGCAGCCCTGTCACACGCTGTCACGTACTCTTCTGACCTGCTCCTCTATGCTTGCGCAGAAGTACGAAAGGCGGCGAAAATCGCGTTCTGGAGCGGCGCCCTCAGCATTGGAGGCGCGCTTATTCTGGTTTCTCGATTTGGAGCGGCCGGCATGGCAGCAGCTTTGGGATTGACACAGCTCACCGTCAACTGCACATGGTTCACGGTGGCCGCGTGCGAACGCTCTCAAATCTCCCTGACAAAACTTCTGAGCTCACTGTGCGAGGGTCTCGGACTCCCACTTTGCCTTCTGGCAGCCGAGATTGTCCTGGTCCGGAGCTTCTCGTCCCGGCTTTCACCGCTTGGATTGCTCCTTGCTGCAACTGTCAGCGGGGCAGTTTACCTTGCATTCTGGGGTGCTCATACTGCCCTTCCGCTGTACCGCGGCCAGTTGCTGGGTGATGCGCAATGACGGAAGAATCCGCACAATCCGCAAACACTCCGCTTTGCAGCGTGATAGTCACAACCTGGCGAAGACCCGTTCTCTTGCAGGAAACGCTTAGATCTCTGCTGCGACAGTCCTATCAGTCCGTCGAGATCATCGTGGTTTGCGACGGAGAAGACGCCGACGTGCGTTCGATTGCGAGGTGCTTTGAAACGCAGTCGATTCGCTGGATTTACCATTCCGTCAACTGTGGCCTTCCCGCCGCGCGCAACACGGGCGCACGCGAAGCTACGGGAGACATCGTCTTGTTTCTCGATGACGACGTCGTGGCCGACCGTGAATTGGTTTCGGTGCATGTTCAGCATCATCTCAGTGCGGGATCTCTTCGCCACGTCGCTGCAACAGCCCTGTTTGCAGAGGAACGCGAAACACCAGTTGGTTCCATCATAAATGTTCGCCTTCATGAGGCGATGAAAGCACTACTGCGGGATCGGTCCACTGCCCTTGGCGCAAAGGGACTTGAATCGATCGGCGAGAGATTTGATGAAATCGTCTGCTTTGGCTTGAACTGTTCCATTCGGCGAAAGCTCTTCCTTGAGTCAGGTGGATTCGATGAACACTTTCGGGATTCGGATGAAGAGATGGAGATGGGACTTCGACTTCATCACTCAGGAATCGAGTTCATTTTCGAACCACGGATTCTGCTGACACATCGAAACTCGAAGGATCTCAGTGTTTACTTTCGGCGCTGCTGGTCCGCTAGCGGCGCTTTGGATTCATATCGCGTCTTTGAACTTCGACAGGAGAATGCTCAAACGTCCCACCTGGCATCCATTTTCACTGGATGTTTTCTCAAACGCATGACGTCGAGGCTTCTATGGAAGATCTCGGGACCATCGCGATCGTTGATTGACTCGCTCGAGCAAGCTGCTAATCGAACGCGCTCTCCATTTCTGTTCAGCGTATGGGCCCGAGTTGCCCGGCCCATCGAATACCTTAACGGCGCGAAAAGCTCCAGCTGTACTCTCGATCAGCTGAAGCAAGTGATTCAGCCGGCGAAGTGTGCCTTGATGTTGCATTCCATCCATGAACCTGAATCAGAATCCGAAGCCAGCTATTATGTGTCTCCGGGTCGCTTCCATCGTCTGATGCGATGGTTTGATGCCTCCGGGCGCAAAACTGCGAGGCTATCAGAGTACGCGAAAGGAGCCTTGGACCCCAATCACGTATTGCTCACGTTTGATGACGGGTACGATGATCTTTATCAAAAACTGCTGCCGCTGGCGCTCGAGAAGGGGTATACGGCGGTGATCTATTTGGTCGCGGACAGGATTGGATCTTCAAACATGTGGGATCAACAAAAGGGCTTGCGCGCACGAAAGCTGCTGACAGCAGAACAGATTCGTGAGATGCAGAAGTACGGTTTCGAGTTCGGCTCACATACTCTGAGCCATCCGTTCCTTCCGGATCTGTCGGACGCTGAATTACAGCGCGAAGTTGTCGACTCAAAGCACCGCCTCGAGGACATACTCGGCACTGAAGTCTCTTCGTTCGCCTATCCGTACGGTGGCGTTGATCGGAGAGTTCGAGCCGCCGTGGCGCGTGGCGGCTACAAACTCGCATTCACAGCGATGCCCGGACTCAACTTCTGGAACGACCCCTTATGCCAAAGACGAGCAGAAGTCAACGAACATACAACTTCCTTGGATTTTCTTTGCCTGATGCGACATGGCCAACCCGTCGTACCATGGATCTCCACTCGATTCAGTGCTCTTGAAACCAGTCTTCCCACAAGCGGCTTGCGCAGGGCAGCCGGGATCATGCACAGAGTATCCCGAGCGACATATCATGCATTCAACCGAACCGGCGAAAAGTCCCGCACAGCAGACCGCGATTAACGCTTGTCGGTCTTTGTGGATGGTCATGGCTTCCCAACCTGGCAGCAAAAACAAAGACGCCGCGGGGGTGCCCGAGCATCAATTGTACTGAACCCCTCACGACCGTAAGCACCCGGTTCAAGTCCGAGACCGGCTCGGTTTGCTGTGATCCAGCCCACATCCTACCGCTCAATCGTCGTGGGACCATTTCTCTGTGCTCGCAGTACATAGCCGAAAATGAAGACTAAGCTGAGCAAGACCTCTAAACAAGACTTTCTGAATAGTTACTCGATCGGTTTGAAACTCCGGACACTCCGCAACGAGAAACGCCTCACACTCGCGAGCCTCTCTCGCGATACTGGCTACTCTACCGCCCTGCTTTCGAAGCTCGAAACCGATAGCATGGTACCGACCCTTCCAACGCTCGCGCGAATCTGTTCCGTCTATGGAATCGGCCTGAGCTATTTCTTCTCCGAGCCTACCTACCACGCCTTGGCGATTACGCGGAAGGCCCACATTTCGGGGGGCAGCCGGGGACCACAAAAAGAATCAGCTGCCGTGAAGGTGACTCCGTTGCACGTACCTGCCTCCACTGGCGAGCTAGTCGCCAAACTTCTCACACTTCCACCCGGCACAGCATTGACCGTCAGTGAACGTGGGCTTAAATCCAACATCATGGCCTATGTGCTTGACGGCACTCTCCAGCTGAGTCTCAACGCATCGCGGGAAGTACTCGAACCGGGAGACTGCGTAGTCTTGGATACAGATGCGTTTCTAGTGTGGAGCGCTGTCGGCGATTCTCCCTGTCACATCCTCAGCGTCTCCCAAAAGTAGCAGCCTGCTGGCCGAGTAACATAAGGATGCTCCAAGATTGCAGGACAGAAGTCATATTTCTATGCCATCCAAGGAAAGATACGTTTAACGATGGCTCGTGTGTGCGCTGCGACCGGCACATGCGAACCACGTGTGGAGCTACGACTTTGTCAGTTGGATTCTGGCGTCAAGCATCTCCTCATTGCCTTCCTGCATAAATGCACTTCGACTTTCCGGCTCTGCTCTGTCTAAAGCCAGAGTTGTCCACTATCTCATCATGAATCAATGGTTTGAAAGGGGGTTAACACCTTTTTGACTAACATAGTGTTGAGCCTGATTCATCTGGAAGTGGGCAGATTCTTACGGACAGGGAGGTATTCGGAAATGCAGAGCAAGAGAAAGATCGAAGTGAAGTCTTGGAGCGTGGTTGAGGCTGATCCAAGCAAACGATACATCCGACGGCAGGATTCAGAATCTCAGGAGGCAACGATGAACGCTTCGCAGCTAAAAGCAATTGCCTACCACGAAGCCGGTCACGCTGTTGTGGCGTTCTTTCTCGCAGTTCCTTTAAGGCGAGCGACTATCGTGGCCGATGCCAAGACTCTGGGTCATGTCACCTCCGCCGCTATCCCTCGGGCGACCAGCGATGATATTGAGTACGGGGATCGGTTCACCCCGGGACGCCTTCGTGCGGAAAAAAATGCGATGATCTTGATGGCTGGCGAACTGGCACAGCGCCGGTTCAACCCACGCAGCGTGCGCTCTTATCATGCAAATCACGACCGCCTGGGGATCGATCACCTCCTGCAGAGGTATGGGGCTTACCTGCCCGATAGGTCGATTGACTACAGGCCACATTACACGATGCTGAGACTGTGGACGGAGGAGCTGCTTCGGAGAGAATGGCCTGCTGTGGAGTCGGTCGCCAAGGCGCTGATAGACCGCCGCACGTTATCGGGCATCGAGATACGCGCGGTGATTTTGGCCGCGATGGGGGTGAAAATACCAGGGACCCCCGACAGCAAACCAGAGTGAACTTCCCACTGGGAGCTCAAGGTCGCTGCACAAAAGATGGCGACATTATGCCGACATCGTCCTAGAGACAGCCATCGAGTCAAAGTGCCCGGTGGGGCCGCTTCCTCTATGCTCCGCCCAAACTTCGCCAGCCCCGGAATGGCGCCTAGGGTTCGCAAGCTATGTCCGATTGCCGGCTGCCGTGCGGCACGCGGCACCTCTCTTATGCGCGCCCAATCTCGTGTCATGGTTTGTGTCATAACCCTGCCATTCCTGCCGGTGTCGGGCCGTCTCTCGCTGTGTCGCTCAGTCACACACAAACGGCAGCGAACATGCGTGAAACCTGCATGAGCACTGCCTTTCGGTGTCGCTTCATATCGCTGTATTTCTGCCAGTATTAATTCGCTCTTGGAAATGGCATTTTCACGAGTTCATTGTGACAGGGCGGGGGTTGAAGAAGACCGAACATGAGGAACTCTATCGGAAGCTCGCCAATGGAAGACCAAACCAGCATGATGACAACCCGCTGCCTCAAACCACGGGTATGCCCACGCAATAGAGCGGCGCTCTTTTCACTTCTCTATCTGTGGACGGCGAAACAGGGCGCCGTTCTGAGGCAGGAATACGATTTCGGGATTGAATCAAGAGGAAAACGCAGCAAACGGTCGATATGCATTCTCACCGTGTTTGTGACGGTCCTCACATCATCACCACTTGGCAGAAGCGCCGCACAGCATGCCTACGACGCTTACCGTCAGCCCCATGATCAGCTCTCGAAAAGGCGGGGACCCAATACGCCACGATTCGGGTAACCAAGTGTTAATGAGTTTCTTCTCAGAATACTGAGCAAGGTTGGTGGGAGCCTTGCTTGGAGAATCATGTGTGGCGTTCTCCACTATCTCAGAACCTGGATTCCATGCGCGAGAACTCCCCGAAGGAATTTATCCAGCTTCCTGTCTTTAAGGGAGATCTACGATGTTTTTCACCACGCGTTGCAAGCTCTTCTGGGATACAAGAACTATCGTCATCCTCAATTCTTTGTTCACCGTGATTCTCATCCTTACTCCCCTACTCTCTTCAGCCCAGAGCGCTTCGCTCGGGGGTGAATCCACCACTTCCTGCTTCTGGTGCAATAAAGGATTGCACCCTTGGACGGTCCGCTGGAGCGGCAGCATACCGAACTTAGCCGGCCAGACAGTTGAACTGCGATTTGCGATCTTTCAAGACCAGTCTGGCGGTCTTCCAATTTGGAGCGAAACGCAATCGGTCAAGTTTGAACTCGACGGGCGCTACTCAACTCTCCTCGGAGTTTCTAGCGAGGAAGGTCTGCCTCATACGCTGTTTCAGGACGGTGAGGCAAAATGGATCGAAGTTGAACCCGTTACCACAGAATCCAGCTACAAATCCGATGAGGCCGAGCAGCTCACATCGCCAGCACGGATTCTCCTCACGGCTGTTCCTTATGCTTTTGAAGCAATTGATGCAGCGAAGCTTGGTGGGCGTGCAGCCGAAGATTATGTCACGCGCGATGACCTGCATTCGGCAATAGCGCGAGAATTGCGCACGATGCGTGATGCGGGCCCGATAACAAACATCACGGCCGGTCCCGGTCTAATTGGTGGCGGGTCAAGTGGCAACGTAACCCTTGATCTTTCGATGCCTGTTGCAGTGGCTAATGGCGGTACAGGAGCTACGAACCCAATCGATGCCTTGGCGAATCTGGGTGCGCAACCTGTACTCGGTTACAACCCACTCAATCCTGCAAACAACTTAAACGAGATTTCAAATAAGTCAAAGGCGCTCTCGAATTTGAATGGAAGTGTGACCATTTACCCCGAATGGTTTGGAGCAGTCGGCGATGGCGTTCACGACGACACTGCTGCATTCCAAGCCGCCTTTGCTTCACTGTCGCCTGGGAGCGGCGGAACCGTACATTTAGCCGCCAAGAACTATCTTGTCACAAGCATGATTGATCTTGCTGGAACCGGCTTTGGTATCCAGACAAATAACCGCGCTCTGATCGGAGAAGGGATGGGTACCGTTATCAATTGCCATCCGACCTCCCCCATCAACGCTTGCATCCGCGTCCTCAACGGCTCGAATTCGACAATCCGCGATTTGAGCATTTCTGGGAACGCCAATGTGACTTATGACCTGCTGATTACGACCCTTCCTGAATCGACCGAGTTTGTTTATGTTGCAAACATCTTCGTCAACGGAGGGCAAAACGGTGTAGGAATTGGACCCGACACCGTCAATGACGTGTCAGGGATCGTGATGGATGCGGTGGTTGTCACCGGCGTATCAGGTGCAGGTTTTATTATCGGTAACGGGACCTCGGCAAACGTGCTTAACTGGACCTGCACCGGGTGCGGCAGCGCAATGAACGCCTATGGTGTTTATGTGAACGGCAGCGGCGTCACCTGGCAAGGCGGCAGTGTCGGACACAATAGCATCGCCGACTTTTATGTGAATCAGCCCAATTCAGACCCGATCACAATCTCCGGGGTGCGTTCCGAGCATTCAAATCGCTTCTTTTATACCAAGGCGCAGGGTGCAACTCCTGTAACCATTCGAGACAGCATAGTTTCAGGCTTCGAGGCCACCGATGGCCATGTAATTTGGTTTGATGGCGGAGCCGATCTCCCGTTGCTAATAGAGAATTCCGTCTTCTTAAATATCGCAGCGCCAGCCAACGTGAACATTCCCAACAACGGGGGAAATCCATGGGTTTTGACTCTCCTTAACGTCGGAAGCAGTAACCCATCATTTCCGAACTTCGTTCCCGTCGGAGCATCAAACGTCCATTTATTCAGCGTGAACGACTACCAAACGAACGATCAGACGGGTGGAGCAATTCTGCCGGGGTCCGGACTCGTCTATCTGCCGGGTCCAGTCAGCAATTCCGCACCCCCGGGTTCCCAACCGCCGGTCGCAGGCGCTGTTCCGGAGCCCACGTTTTCTCCTCCTGCAGGATCCTACAAATTGTCTCAGCAGGTGACATTGAACGACGCGGATGCTGGGGCACAAATCTACTACACGACCGATGGCAGCACGCCGGTCGCAGGCCATTCGAATGTGTTTGTTTCCGGCACTCCGATTCAGGTAAATGCCAGTGAGACCATCCAGGCGATCGCGCTGTCACAAGGCGCAACCAGTTCGGTTGCTTCAGCAGCCTATGTGGTGCCCGATCAGACCGCTCCTGTTTTTACGATTGCGCTCAACCCAGCATCTTTAAACATGAGCAATGGCGAGGCTGCTGCGACGACAGTCACCACCACTGCAATCAATGGCTTTTCCGGGGACATATCGTTTTTCTGTTCAGGACTGCCGGTCGACGCCACGTGCAGTTTCTCACCGAATCCAATTGCCTCCGCTTCCGGAACCTCAACACTAACAGTCTCAACCTCGCAAAGCGCCATCAAAGAATCGCGCCATGTGGGCTTTCCTCTTGCATCACTCCCGGCATTTGCAGTGGCAATCGGATCGATGAGGAGCTTGCGGCGACGCGCAAGACGGCTTTTCATGTTCGGATGTATCGGAGTTCTCATTGCCGCTAACGGATGCGCGAGTGGCAGCGTTCAGGCCACCTCCCCATCCCCTGCAGGTCCGACCACTTCGATCGTCACAGTGACCGCTGCGTCAGGATCGATCTCCAACTCGGCAAGCCTGAAGCTCACGCTGAAGTAGGCTTTGGATTTGGTGGGGAAATAACACGGAGAAGCCGAAGCTGTGCTGAACTGGGACAGATGCATGATGGCGACTTTTTTGGCGAGTCGGCTCCGAAACGAGCTCGCTCCTGGAAAGTCCATATGATGCCTTTGCGTAACCGCATTTTGGACAATTGTGAGGTTCCGATCAGCGATCACCGAGATCAAGCAATCCGTGGTGAAGATTTCCGCGGCAGGCTTTGTCTCCGCCCGGCGTTCTGCGCGCTACAGCCCTGCAAACGCCTTGCAAATAGCGGAAGCATCTTTCAGTCCCTATTTCTTGAGCGCGGGCGAATTTGTGGGCTATTCTAGCTGTCGAAAGTGGGACGGAATAGCAGATTGCACTTTGTACAGATCTTCAAAAGTCTTCATTTCCGTTGTGACCAGAGGTCCGACATTCAACGAGGAAAGCTGTGCAAACAGGCCACATGGGTCGGAGTGTGACCGCGGTACGAGGTCTTCCAACAGCAACTCGATATACTCGACGTGTTCGGGGAAGATGAAGTTTCGCCACATCGGGTCCACAAATAGGGATAAGAGATCAACTTTTTCCAAGATCGCAATCAGGACTATGCGCTCATTTGCAGGAGGTGCGGATTCGGAACCACCGCGTCTATAAGTTACGAAGCAGACTTTTCCGCATGCAGGGTTAGATTCGTCGAAGGGGCGCTCCAAGTGTTTACTCCGCGAGATACTTTCTCAGTTTATCGGCAACTGGTTTAAGTTCGTCTAGGGGCCCGAGACGAATCTCTCAACAAAAATTCAGGATGAGGGAGCCAGGGGGAGTGAACTCACTCTGAAGAATAATGGGATCGCAGCGGCGCGTCAAATCAACGGGAAGACTTGCACTTCCGTCCAGGTGCAAAGCCTCGATCTGCGCCGAGAGTGATTCCAAAGGTGGATGCAGCATGACCGGTTCGACTCTGCAGAGCGCTGCGCTAGTGCTGCAGCCAGCGCGAACGCTCTTCCAACTCGCCAGTCCTGTGGTGTTCTATATCGCACGATTCAATTGATCGGCAGCGCTCGGACCCGTGCAGATCCAACTGGTTCGATGAGTGCGGGGCACCACACCGGCGACCTCTCGCTCATTGTGGCCATAATCGAAGCGAGATCAGGAACTGCATGCGGCAAAATGCCTCGTGAGTTTTCAAGCTCATTCAGCAATCTCTCAATGATCGAGCAATAGACCTTTCCAAATATCTCCCCAAATAAGCCCATCAGATCCCACGCGAGCATCCATGAACTCTTGGTCTGTGCGGTAGCAAAAGCCTCAATTACATCGATCGCGTTCGGACCAATGTTCTTTTCTATCAGATTCCTCGTGTATCGTCTAAGCTCAGCTGCACTCTCGACAAAGTCCATGCGTTCTTCCAGCGTCAGGTCAAATGGACCGTATTCATGACCTTCGAACTCTGTCATTGGAAGATGCCTCCCATCGGCGGCCAACGTTGCATAACACCGTGCGATTTGAAATGAATTCATCGCACTTCCGATCCTGAAACGGAGTCGGTTGCATGCACTTGCTCCGAGTATGGAGTATTGTTCATTGAGATCAAGAGCGCCAGCCAATGCTGGGCAAGACTGCGGGATTTCATTTCCTGCACTTGTCGCGATATCGGTTAACACTTTCTCCCCACTTATCTGCTGCGAGACCTATACAAATTCACGACGGAACGGAAGCGCGAAATCGGGCCGCGTCTAACGGATCAGGAACGGAAAATCTCGGAGTTCCTCCACCCAATGTGGCGGCGGCATACTCCATCAGTTCCTCATAGACAGCCCATACAAGGTCGAAGTCACTCAGTCGATTCAAAGAGTCAAGAGCCGAATTAAGCGCGGATGCCGTCTTCCATTCATCCGGGAGAGATTCAAGCCTGCGCCAAACGGCATCGCCTTGAAAGCGCTTACACCTCTCATACAGGCGTTTCTGCATGCCTGAATCCTGATGGGCGTATATTCGTCGATCGAAGTATTGCGGTAGAAAACGCGCCGGGGTCTCTTTGCCGTCGAGTCCACCAAAGAGGTGGCTGTGGTCGATGAAAAGACTCTTCAGTTGGCTGTCACCCACTTCTATAAAGAGCGCCTGGCGATATTCGCAATGCCGGCATAACACGTCCACTAGCCATGCCAGCCAAAAGTCTTCTTGGTTCACCAGGCGATTGAACATCTTGCTCGGCAATAGCTCGTAGACACGCGCAGGTGGACAGCCCAGGAAGCGACTGCCGAAGCAGAACCCAGAGCGTGGCCGCTCCCTCTTCTCGTTATCAGCACTACACCAACAATCAGCATTACCATCTAACATCCATTGGGAGATGAAGAGGCGCTTCCAATCAGGGACCGGAAGTCCGAGAGAACGATAAAGCTCGTATCCAGCGCTTTCATTGAAGAGAGCGTTTGGACGTGTTGTGTTATCTAGGAATTTCGCCACATAGAGGTTTCCGTCGCTTGCGGAAACCAAAATCGATTGACTTCGTGTCATTCGACGAATGACAACGGTCACTTCAGGAATTGCTATCTCCATGGCAACTACGCTCTCAACAAAGCAGTGAAGCAAGAGTGTCTCGTCGGGCTACTGCAACTGCAAGGTGGATAGTGCTGCCAAGAAAACAATCGGTCCTCGCAGCACCAAAGAGTAACTACGAAACTGAACTTAGGTAATCATCATTTCGAAACTTTCGTTGCACGTCAAGAATGAATTGGCAGAATTCTGTCTTTTTTACATAGAACTGTGATGACAGTCACAAATATAACAAAAACAATGGGTTAGGTATGTTCTATTGCAATAGCACAATCGTGTATCTGACCACCACTAAGGTAGCAATTCGGATTACCAAGCTGCCCAAGACACCTGCAAGAACGTCCTAATGCGAAATGGCGAGGCAATCCCAAGGAGCAACTTCGGGCAGGATCTCCTGCACTCGTTCGGCGCGTTTACGACGATTTGTCGGATCACGCGGAACAACGCGGCGGAACTCCCACTGGCCGGTAATTGCCTTCTTGATCAGGCTTTCTTGCTGGCATACAGGATCATCCCTCCACGCCCGGCTTCCGATGCCCGCTTGTTGCCTATTGCGCAAGGCCCGAACCACGAAGGCGTATTGGCGGAAGCGCTTCGAGGAGCAAGGCTACCAGGGATTACTGGACCGACGACGGGGGATACCGTCGCGGCGGCATCGGCGTCCACTGCCCGGCATGCTGCTGCACATCGATGGCAGCCATCATCGGTGGTTTCAGGATGAGCGCTGGCACGACCTGATCGTGATCCTGGACGATGCTACCAGCGAGATCTATTACGCACAGCTGGCCGAGCAGGAAACGACCGCTACGGTGCTGGCAGGGCTGCGCGCGGTAATCGAACAGAAGGGTATGTCTCGCTCTCAACAGAATCCATCTTACGAAAACCAGGAGTAATTACCTGCAAAGTTGTCGGAATTATTTTCAAAATTAGTAAGTCAAAGTTATATCAGGACTAAGTGCGGATTCGAGATATGTACCCTTGTCGAGGTGAGGCTTGACAAGCGCGTCAGATGTGCAATTCACGGCGGGCAGTTTCGGCCACGCGGCTCATATCCGCGGTGGTCAGCACGCGGATTTGGTTCTCTTCCATCGTCTCCACGCCAAATCGATACATGGCAAGGTGCTCGGGATCGTCATCGACAGCGCCGAGCTTTGCGGCCGGCTCGATGATGGCGGTGAGTTCAAGGTTTGCCTTCTCCACTCGCTCCACGCCGGCGCGCAGGCCTGCCGCCGAAAAGGCGAGCACCTTGGCCACGTCAAGACCCGGTTCAAGGCTCACCGCATGAAACATGCGGATCACGCCGTTAGGCCGATAGCCGGCATCGATGCGCAGCGGATCGCCCGGCCGCGTGTAATCAGAAGCCGGAATGCGCTTGCGCAGGAGGTCCCACACGCCCGCATGCTCAAACTCTGCGCGCATCAGGGACTGAATCGCACCGCGCCCGCTCAGGCGCGGCATCCGTTCCCGCCTCGGCGGATCGACGTAGAGGCGCATCAGCTCTTCCACGCCGGCCGGCAAACTCTCCGCCAGGTAAGCCTTCGGCGGGGTCATCTGCACGTTCAGGGAAAGAGACTCGTCTAGGATACGCTTCAGCTTGCCGTCGGCATCGTGCCGCAGGCTATTGCGGAGTTCCGATTCCATGTCTTCGAGCAGCCCCGTGTCGGCATCGGGATCGAGACAGCGCACCCGGCGCCAGTCGCGCGTAAAGCGCAGCTCCATCGCGGCCTCGCCACCGGGCGCAGCCTGCTCGCGCAGCAGCACGCCCACATGCACGAATTCGTTTCGCACCGTGTCCGGTATGTAACGCACCAGCTGGAACTCACATGCGAGTCGTTGATTTCCGGTCGCCATGGCTGCACGTCACCTCGTTCATCGACGGTCGGCAGGGTTACATGATCCTGTCGACAATCGTAGATCCCCAGCGCGTTGAATTCCATACAGAACTGGAGGTTTCTCCGGTTGCAAGGCCCCAATTGGGAAACGGTTTGCGCTCCGATCTCCCAAAAGCCTCAATCGATTCCCGAATGCGGCTGCGCCGCGCAAGCAGCTTCTCAACCAGCGCCTCCATTTCGGATTGATCGCCCCCGTACCACTCCGGAGGCACCTCGTTTGCCGCGGCCCACACCGTCTCGGCCGGCATGGTCTCGAGCCGCGAGAGCCAGGGCTCGAACGAATCCCAGCCGGTGATCGCGCGATAGACATCGTTGCGGTAATAGACACCGCGCAACGGAGCATCCTCAAACTTCCACTCGCCCGCGAAGAAGCAGTAGCCGAAGTCGATGAACACGGCCCGGTAGCGGCGTTCGCGGGCCTTTCGCGTAAAGACCGCCTGGCGCCCGTTGGCGTTGCCGGTCCACTTGTCCAGCGCAAGGATGCCGGCAAACTCACCGAGGTTCTTCACCGCGGCCAGTTGCTCTTCGGGAAGATAATCCGCCACCTGTCCCGGCATGAGCCCGCCGGCAAACCGCGATCCGAACTGCAGTCCCGCCCGGCACCGCTCGCGTCTGCGGCCGAAGTCCATCTCAAGCTCAAGGGTGTTGTCGACGAGCCATGGCGTGACCTCGACAATCTCGGCGGCAGGCGCGGTAAGGCCGGCGGCCGCGGCCAGCTTCGAAGCCAGGTACTCGTTGGCCAGCACGCGCGTGTGCTGCGGGTTGTTCTGGAATTTGACGACGTAGGCATGGCCGTCTGCGCCCAGCATCAACTGGCCCTGTGCGCCGCCCCGCATGCGCCGGATATGCTGCACCGCCAGAACCGCCAAGCCCGTGTCCCTGCCTATTGTTGAAGTCTGTTCAGATTGTAATTCCAGCCATCAGCCATTAACTTTCAGCTCTTTGCTCCGATTTGCCGAATATCGAGACATCAGCCTTCAATCATGCTGAAGGCAACAAAGGCCAGGCCCGCTTTCTCGTTCGCATCTTCGATCCTCATCAGTTGATAAGAACAGGCTCTCGTGTTCAGTCACTATGGAGCCCTATCGATTCGTTTTTAGGGTTCCGGGTGGATGGTGGACATCCGGACATAACCCGTCTTTGGGGTTACTTTCTGTTTGGCGGTGATTCAGGCAGGGCTTTGAATCGAGTTGCCACTCGTCTCTTAAACCTTATGAGTCGGGCGTACAGCGCGAGTGGCACGATAGAAGTCCAAACGGGGGTTAACGTCCCACAAAACCCCAGCGGGGGCGCCTCTATCGTTCCCGGTGTATGGACGTATATCACTCTTCCCTAGACGAGCTAGGGAAGAGTGATGGGCGGTTATCGGTGCGGATTTCGCAGAATTGGAATATCTGAATAAACTCTCGAGAAGATCCCTAGACCGCTGATCGCGGACTCACCCAGCACAACCATCTTGTGTTCATCGCAAGATCCCTTCGGTATCTGTCGGGCACGAGCTAGATCCGAGTGGCGAGGTACTGATCCGCGTTCTCGGGAACCTGTTGAACGGAGCTCAGAATTGCTGCGAAGATCCCTGTGAGGACCGCTGGGAGGATCCAAACCAGAAAGAGAGAACGCACAGAAAAGGTTCGCAGAAGAACACTGCACACCAGGAAAAGAAGCGCGTACTCAGAGCAAATGAGCTTTCGTTGAGTCGCGGAACCAAATCTAAGAGCCAATACAGGTATCAGGATCAGGTTGAGCAACGAAACCCCAATGCGCCCGACGAAGTGCAGGAACCACATTACATGGCGACTGAGTGAGTCAACACGGTATTCGCCCGCATCACGTGGATCGCAAGAGGATCGCAAATGCCGCAGATGCAGGACTCGGAAGGCGGAAAATGACATCAATAGGAAGAATCCCAATAAGACCATGCTGATCCAATTCCAGTTGCAACTTGGAAGCAGCTGCCTGTACGTTCCTTCGCGCATCAGGCGGAGAAGAGAGTAGAGAGAGACCATTGTTGTAGCGACACCGACCGCAAACCCCGCGACGGTTAAATGAGCGATTGCCCAAATGCTGATCGATGAGCCAATCGCTGCCAAGCTTACAAATATCGCGAACTCTCGGAGGAATTTGCTGGAATCGTATCGTCCGAGAGCTTCAATATTTCGTCCCAGCTTTCCTGCCAGACGATCTTGGATTCCCAAGTTTTCAACTTTGACCTGACTGGCAGTTCCTTCCTGATAGATCGGGCCGAAAATCAGGCGGTACACAATCCAGCCGAATATAACTCCTGCGGCAATGTCGACAGCTGCATGACGCTTTGTGAGGAGAGTCGATGCAATCACGAGTAGCGTCCAAATCCAAAGCCCATATCGGGCAAGTGCCGATTGCAGGTTCCTCCGCGTGCACAGCGCACAAAAAAGCGAAAGAGACGCGTGGAGGGATGGGCAGGCGTTCCTGGGTCGGTCAATGGCCAGCAGGCCGCGGATTAGAGGATCTGTGTATGAAGTTGAGATTGCTGTTGGCCAAAAGAAGAACGCGATGCAGGATGTGAAGACGATCAGCCCGTATCCGAATGCCGCGTCCCGAAGTTCCCGCGACTCATGAATGACAAAGAGTGGCGTCAGCAATAGAAAATAGTAGGAGAAGTACGGCACAACAAAGGCAGGAATAAATGGAATGGCGCGATCCATGGCTGTGTCGGGAATCGGAATGGCATCGAAGAACGAAGAGTGCAGCGTGCCGAAATAGAAAATCAGGATTCCGAGCGTCAGTGGCACACCCAGAGCCGCCTTCTCGCGAATGGAACACATACTCGGCGATTGTAGCAACCGGCTGAATCTTCTTTCGTGATACTCATCGTTGCACTTATATGTGACCTGCTCCTATCCTGTTCAAATTCACTGCAATTGATGTTGAGATCAGCTATGATTTCACACACTTTTCGAATGAAAGACAGGGTGCGGTGAATTCGACGCGGGTTTGGCGAATGTTGTCGTGTCCGGTCGGAATGAATTGAGGAGAAGAGCATGCCCCTGTTCCACAGGTGCGACGGCGATCTTGTGCCAAACCTTGATCCAATTCGCCGCATGATGCCTCTCATCATGCCCGGACGAAACCACTCGATTGTCTATCACACTACGCGGTGGGACATCGAACGCACACGTATCTGGCTTCGCAACTATAACCGGGGCCGCGGCGAGCGGCCTCATGCCACGTTTTTCCATCTTGTTCTCTACGCCAGTGCCCGGATGCTTCATGCACGACGCGGTCTCAATCGGTTTGTCGCTGGTGGCCGCATTTATCAGCGCCGCGGTGTGTTCCTCTCCTTTGCGGTCAAAACGCGCTTTGAGGAAGATGCACCGCTAACGACTGTAAAGCTCGCATTTCCTGAGGAGCTTTCGTTTGAGAAATGTGTGGATATCGTCACGGAAGCTATTATGCAAGGACGTTCGGGCCGGCCAAGTCCCATCGAGCGGGAAGTCCGATTCCTTACGCGGCTGCCCATGCCGGTACTCCGCGTCGTTGTTGCGGCCGGCAACGTCCTTGATCGCTTCAACCTTCTTCCAGCATCGTTAATCGCTCCCGATCCCATGTATTCCAGCATGTTTCTCGCCAACCTTGGCTCCATTCATATCGATAACGCCTTTCATCATCTCTATGAACATGGAACGTGTAGCCTGTTTGGGGTGGTCGGCAAACCGCAAAGACAGCTCCAGGCAGACCGGTCTGGCAGGGTCGCCGTCCGGGAAGTTCTACCGATACAATGGAGCTTCGACGAGCGGATAAACGACGGCTTCTACTGCTTGGAATCGCTGGAAACCCTGCGGCGCATCGTGGAAGATCCGCAGCGATATGTCGTTTGTCAGCCAATACACGAGTTTGGCTCAGAAAGAGGCTCCAGCCATGCTCACCCCTTGTCGTAACCGCTGGCTTGATTGCTGCGCACAAGGGCACGAGTGATGCAACCCATCGTGTAATGGTTCCACTGCATTGAAGCTCATCGCCTGATGCTGAGGGGATCGTGGCGGCCAGGAAATTTCTGTTTCTGTGCAGCGTTCTTGCTGCTGGCGCGAAAGCAATTCATAGCGAAAAAGGCAAATTGAGACAGTGCCGAGTTCTCAGCCTTGGAGAGAACACCAAGATTCGGTTCTGAGCGGGTGGTGGACAAACAGGAAGTAACCCGGTTTTGGGGCTACTTCCGGTTAGACGGTCAACCACTGTGAGCCGGGATAGACCGACATGCGCCCCTCGGTCGGGGGTTTGTTGCCTTGACACCCACCTCCGACGGCGATACAAGGGGTGTGCTTTCCTGAAGGATCACAAGGATATGCCGAAATCTCTTTTGTCTCGTCGTGCGTTTCTGCAGACCACCGCAGTAGCAGCCGGTGCCACTCTCGCCTCCAACTCCATTGGCCTTGATGCCGAACCTTCCTACGCCGCTTGGGAGCATTCACCTGCAAGCGACCGTATCCGCTTCGGCATTGTCGGCGTGGGAATGGAAGGAAGCGGCGTGCTCGCAACGGCGGTCGCGCTGCCCGGCACCGAATGCGTTGCAGCGGCCGATCTCTACGACGGCCGCCACACCCTAGCCCGCGAAATTGTCGGCAAGCCCATCAAGACCACACGCCGCTACATGGAACTGCTCGACGACAAGAGCATCGACGCAATCCTCGTTGCAGTCCCCGACCACTGGCACAAGCAGGTCGTGGTCGACGCGCTCGCCGCGGGAAAGGACGTTTATTGCGAAAAACCCATGTCGCACAATCCGGCCGATGGCCTCGCGATGGTGGCGGCGGCCAAGAACACCGATCGCATCGTGCAGATAGGGGCGCAGCGCACCAGTTCTGTGCTCTGCACCAAGGTCAGGGAGTTGATCGCGAACGGCGCGATCGGCGACCTGAATCTGATTGAAGCCACGCTGGGCCGCAACGATCCAACCGGGGCATGGGAGTATCCTCCACCACCCGATCTCTCGCCTGAAAACCTTGACTGGGATACCTGGCTTGGCACGGCTCCCAAGAAGCCTTTCGATCCCTATGCTTTCGCGCGTTGGCGTTGCTGGAAGGAGTACGGTACCGGGGTTGCCGGGGACCTGCTCGTCCATCTCATCAGCGGCATGCAGTTCGCGCTTGGCATCAATGAAGTGCCCCAGCGCGTCTCCGCGTTCGGCGGCATTTACCGGTGGAAGGACGGCCGCAACATGCCAGACGTCCAAGCGGCACTCTTCGAGTACATGGGCATTCCGGTCTATATGCGGCTGAGCCTCGGCTGCGAATCGGCGGAAGTCACTCGTTTCCAGGGTTCGAAGGGCATGATCGAGCTTCGCGAGTTCTCAGTCACCTTTTCACCCCAGGCAGGAATCGATACCTCACCGAGCTATTACTCCGGCGGATTTCCCGGCGCCATGCGCGCAGCGTACGTAAAGAAGTGGCACGAAGAGCACGACCCGACGCCGGGCAAGGAACCGTCTATCGAGAGCATTACGATCAACGGCAACGATTACGACGATCTCCGCCCCCATCTCTGGAACTTCTTCGAAGCGGTGCGGTCGCGCCAGCCCGTTGTGCAGGACGTCGTCTTTGGCCACAACGCGGCTCTCGCCTGCCATTTGGCCAACGAATCTCATTTTCGGGGCGTTTCGGTTCGGTGGGACGAAGCCTCGCAGACCATCAAGTCCCTGGCATAGAAAGGCAGGAGCCTGACGTGAAGACCCCAAGACTCGCTCTTTTCGCGCTGATCGTGATGGTTGCCGGCGCGCTTTGCAGCTCGGCGCAAGTTTCCGCGCAAGCCGGTCCCTGTGCGCCGTTTCTGGGACGCTGGGATCTGACCCTGAAGGGGGCTGATCACGAATATCCCTCCTGGATCGAGATCGACTGGAAGGACGGGAATCTCACCGCCGTCTTCACAGGCCGCTGGGGTAACGCCCGCCCACTGCCCAGGATCGCGATCACCGGAACACAGATCACTTTCGTCTCTCCGAAGGAAGAGGAGGCCAGCAAGACCGACATGATCTTTGAAGGCGACCTCAAAGACCAGAGCCTTTCCGGGACTGTGAACGGCCCGGACGGCTCCACGTGGAGGTGGACGGGCGTGAAGGCTCCTGTACTCGATAAGGAGGCCCTGCAGTGGGACAAGCCCATTCGGCTCCTTAGCGGCAAAGACCTGAGCGGCTGGCACCAGAGCAAGGCTGGACGTCCCGACTGGGCGGTGAAGGACGGCAATCTCGTCAGTCCGGGCAACGGTCCCGAACTCATCAGCGACCGCAAGTTCCAGGACTTCAAGCTTCACATCGAATTCAACTGCGGCAAAGACTCAAATAGCGGCGTCTACCTCCGCGGACGATACGAGGTGCAAATCGAAACCGAGTCGCAGAGCGAGCCACCCAGCCACCATACCGGCGGCATCTACGGATTCCTTGCACCCACACCCGAGTTGCCGCGCAGACCTGACGTGTGGCAGAGCTTCGACATCACGCTGATCGGGCGCAAAGTCAAGGTGATCCAAAATGGCCAGACCGTCATCGACAACCAGGAAATTCCTGGCCTCACCGGCGGCGCACTCGACAGCCACGAAGGCGAACCCGGCCCTATATACCTCCAGGGAAGCGAGAAAGGCCACGTCCTCTTTCGCAACATAACTATCACGCCCGCGAAGTATCCCAGGCATCCAAATTGAAATCAGAAGGCCGATGTACCCCGTGACGGTTTCTAGAGTTCGAATCGCCCGATGGTTGCCCGCACCGAACCCTTTTTCGAGTTTTGTCCGGATGGGTGATTGGCCCGAAGCTTATGACAAAGCTTCTGCGTCAGCGCGGTCGCCAATGAGATTCTTCGCACCAGAGCGCGAGCGAGGGTCCTGTTGTGCGGGTTGTCGATTGGAACTGCATGAGCCCTATCCGAATCTTGTCGCTCTCCTGAAGCTTGTTGAGATTCTCTCAGAAGGGTGGCTTGTCCCACCCCCGCGCAATGCATGGAAGTGTCAGAATGCAAAAATCAGTGAACACTAGGGCGGCGTTTGTCAAGACTGATCCGCAGATTGGTTCTTGACCCGAGTCGATGCGTGCTTTGGCCCGTAGGCAACAACCTTATAGCGAATCGACTATGCATTCGGAGCGTAAACTGGTGTTCTGCGTGGTTGAGCGAGCCCTCGGCGAGAAGAGTGCAATCCCACGACATGGCAAAGCAAATCTCTAGACGACAGACACTACTTCGTCGCGTCGGCCCATTCCTGCTCTCCGCGTTTGAGCACGGCCGCCCGGTCTTCCGGCAGAATGAAGCGCTTTTTGATCAACTCGTCGACAGCAATCTTGTACCGAGCTCCGTAATCATCGGCATTTGCAAAGCGTTCGGCAATTGACTTACGGGGATCGCCAGTCTTCTCCCGTTCCGCAGCGTTTCTTGGAAACGGCAAGTAAGAACCTTGGAAGGCAACTCGTTGATCCGGCGCGCCGATCGAAGGGTCGCGCAGATTCCAGCTTGCGTAGGTTGCCAACGGAACGGTGATCTCGGGGAGGCGCACGCCATCGCGCTCGTTGCCGTCAACGTCGACCTGCGGCACAAGCACCGGGAAGGGCTCGCCGACCTGGGGCGGCTGAACGGTGAGAAAGCCCTGCCTCCAGTTCGGGCCAAAATCGAGTCGCCAGGCCTCATTGGCCTCATGCGGCATGCCTACTCCTGGGATTCGAGGGAACGCATACTTGTCCAAAGGCACCAGCGTTCCGTCATCGATCCTCGGATAGCTGCTTGCGGGTGGGGGAGTATTGTCGCGTACCCATGCATCCATGTTGCAGATCATGGCGCGTCCCAAATACTTCTGCGTGAGCATCGATTGCCGTTGTTGCCCGAATAGGTCTCCACTTCCTTTTTGCGGGGGGAAAGGACCGCCCCCATGTTGGAGTCCGGTGAAGTGGTAGATGCGGACATGGTCGGAAAGGGACACATCGCGCTTTCCATCCGCCGAGGTATGAATCAACGCTGCGGCGCGTCCCCAATACTCATAGGATGTGCTCAAGAAGAAGATCTTCGGCACGACCTTGTCGGCAGTTGCACGATCAAGCAGTCCCCCAACCTCCCCGGTAATGGGGTCCCGCTCCGGCAGATCCGTAAAGGGGAAAAGATCAGTTGGGAAGAAGATCGACGAAGTAGGCTGGGCATCCCGCGAAGGCTGGGCGAAGCGAACGTTGAAGCTGCCGCGGCCGGCTCCCGCAATATTGACTAAAACGCCATCGAGAGCAATTCGTCCTTCTTCATCGGCATTGAACCCTTGATATAAGAAGTCGCGCAAGAAGCGACCCGTCTGCGAACTTCCCTGACCATAGACACGCACTGCAGGAGCGATAACATCGGGAGCGTGTTTGACATAGGAAGCAAAGTCGCGAAATGCAGCGAATCCCAAACCCGCTACAACTGGATCGGCAGCGACGTAGACATATTCGAAGATCTTTCCCGGCTGAAATCCCCCGTTCAAATGAATAAACCGGTCGCTTGAAACGAGTTTGCCGTCTACCAGGTGCGCGAATTGCCATTCACTGGCCGGAATCACACGGCGAGGCCCATTGCGCGAGTCGCGAACGGTGAGCGTATTGCGAGGATCGTGGGGATCCGAGACCGGGTATTCGCTGCCGCCAATTCGGCCCCCGATCAAATGTCCGAGGGGAATATCCGGCATTGCCTGCGAAAGCATCAGGTCTCCGCGCACCAGGCCTGTGATCGTCTTTCCGTTTTCCTGTGCGATAGGCGCATACAATCGCATGGCGCCTGGCCCGGTTGCGTCCCATTGCCAACCGAGGCTCACCACCGTGAACCCCCTTCGCAGTAACCACGCGTCCCCATCGTCGCTGGCAAGATCGTTGTCGCCGCCTTCAACGTAGGTCATGCGGCTTGCTCGCCCACGGTTGGGAACTTGGAGAAGCATCGAGCCGTTCCCTTTCTTGGCGTCCCTGGGACGAACGGCAACGAAATCGGCGGAGTACTCCACCTCGCCATCTTTCAGATTCACGGCGTTCGCAAGATCAACAATTTGCCGATTGCGCGGGTTGGCCACGGGAAGCGAAAAGTAAATGCGTCCGATTATGCGCTCGTAAGCCCCAGCGTCTCCGAATGCCTTGCCGTTCAGGACGTCGGTGCGAGAAGCGATCTCAACTCGCAGAACGCGGGCTTCTAGCTGAAGTGCACCCAGGATCAGCAGCAAAAGGAATGAACTTACACGAAGAGCAAGTCGCATGCGAAAAATGTACCATTGCGAGCTGATCGGCACATACTCATCCAGGCTGTGACTGCGCATCACCGCTCTCAAAGAGCACTAAATCGCCATACACTCATCGAGCACTCCCGATTGGAGGAATCCCAATTCTCTCGGGTTCGGGTCGCGGTAGGGACAATCCTCACGGATCGCCCCCCGCACAGATCCGTACGAGCGCGTCTACGCATACGGCTCTTCTGAAGGATGGATAGCGCAGGAGCGAACCCGGACTGAAGGTTCGGGTGTAGCAACGACGTGAATCACCGAGTCAGAACATACAGTGACCTCGAGGACTTCACTTCCGGCGGTGGCACGAACGCCGTGGCTAGTCCGCTCGATTTGCGCGGGAGGAGCTCCAGGCGCCTTCTGTCCGGGCATCTGCGCAGTGCCAAGTGTCGAAGCTGCGAGCAAGATAATGCCAACGGGAATTCGTTCCAATGAACCAAAACTCGATTGGAACACTCGCTCAATTCGGAACATGTTTAGTCTCGACTTCCTGTTCGCCAGCATCTTACCGCGCGGTTCATGATCGCGATTGATCTCAAACCCATGAGCAGCCAAACCGCGATCTGATCGCTAACGACAATCTGTCGTAAAGCACAGGTTCTTGCTGAAGAAAGGCAGCACGTGGTTCTGGAATCGATCGGCAACTGCGCTGACATGCGTGCCGGAGTAGATCTCAAAACTATTCGCGATGCCATAGTTGTCGAGAATGGTGTGCAGCTTGGTGGCGTCGAATCGCAGTCCATCCTGATCGCCCACATCGATAGAGATCGCGCGGTATTGCTTGAGATTGCCTATGTATTGATCGACGAAGGCCAGAGGTGAGTTGGCCGTGTATTTCGCTACGATCTCCGGCTGCAGAACGCCGTCCAAGGTCGGCAGATCGAAGTAAAGCGGAGGTTTCTTGGGATTGGGAGCCCACGCCGCGGCCGTTGCATATTGTGCGGAGGCAAAGCCGGGGGACTGAGCCGCCAGGTCCGCAGGAGACTTTGCTGCGGCAACCTTCTTCTCGCTGGCGATTGCCCGCTCCTTGATTTGATCGGCGGAGCCTGGGCCGCCCCCGACCATTGAAGACATGCAGCAGGGACTCATGATGTAGAGAGCGCCGAAGACGTCAGGATGCTTCATGCCGATGCGCGACGCACCATAGCCGCCCATGGAGTGGCCGACAAGACCGCGGCTGGTGCGATCGGGAATGGTGCGATAGTGTGCGTCTATGTAGGAGACGACGTCGTGCCAAATAAACTTCTCGAAGTCGCCGGTCGTGACGGAGCTTGAATACATCGAGCCGTTGTAAACGGTTTTGGAATCGGGCAGGACAACGATCATCTCCTTTTCGCCCTTTGCAAACGCACCTTCGATTGTTTGGGGGACGTGGATTTCGTGTGTCCACTGTTCGGCCCCGATGGAGTAGCCGTGCAACGCGTAGACCACGGGATAGCGGCGCTTGTGATCTTTCTGGTAGCTGGGAGGAAGGAAGACGATGACCTCGCGATCGACGGCGTCGCCTTCAAGATTTCCTTCCAGCGCCGTGCCGTGAATCTTGATGCGCTCCACTGCCACAGGCTTTGCGCCAGCGACAACCTCGGGGACGTTCGTTTGCACCTGGGCCATAAGCCAAGAACCGGGTGCGATAACCAATGTAATTGTGCACGCAAGGAACAACTTCGTTGATTTCATCTGGACTCTCTCTCCAAAGACCGGCTACTGCACTGGGTAGGAATAAATGTTCACGCTGAAGGGGCGCACGGTGATGGTATCGGGCAGCGCACCGAGCGTCTGCTCTTCGACCTGAACCTCAGGTTTCTTATCCACCTGCACGGTTGCATCGATGGAGGCGGGAGCCATGCGCCATAGTTCTCCAGCACTGGCGAGCTTCGCTCCGTTAATCACAACCTTGATGCTCTGTTCGGAGTTTGAAGGATTGAGCACAGCAATGGCGAGAGTCTTGCGGTCTTCGCTAAGCGCGGCGCTGACATCGAGTGGATAGGTGTCGCTGCCGGGGTTGACTGCGGGCTGGTCGCCACCGGCCGGGAATGTGGGCTTTGGCTGCGGCGAGTCTCCGGTCACCTCGACGGGAATGGTGCCGAAGTGATCGCGGTACATCTTGAACAGCATCCCGGTGGGATTGAGGACGGCTTCAGCTCGGTTTTGGCTCATCATCGCGGTTGCAAAAGTGAATGCGCCCATTTGAAAGATGTCGGAGTGGCGAAACATTTCGTGAAAAGCCCATGCGTATGCCGGAACAACCTTATATCCGTCGCGATTGCCGCCGAAATAAGCCCACTCGTCGATGGCAATCGGAACCGGTTTGGCACGGAGCGCTGGGATGCGCTTCAGGTACTCCTGATAGTGCTCATATTTCGCGCGAACCTGGACGGCAGGCGCGCGTTCCCATTCAATCAGCGACAGAGGAGGCTCGATTGGCACCTTCTTTTGCAGCTTCATGTCGGTGTGTTGCGTGCCCGATGCGTAGTAATGCTCGCTGACCATGTCGATGTTGTCGAGGCAGTTGAGGAGCATCTGGCCGGTCCAGTCGGCTGGCGAAAGGTAATCGGGAACGTACTGGCCGTTGATGCGCCTGGCCTGATCGGCTCCTTCCATCACGTCGGGCATGGCCCCGCCCGCGATTAGTTTGATCGACGGATCGACCTTGCGCATCTCTTTGGCGAAGAGGTTGTGCTTCAGTTCGAACTGCGGAAGCGACATCGAGCCCATCTGGTAGTCGCCCCAGGGCTCGTTACCGACTCCCCACCACTGCACGTGATAAGGAGCACGGTGGCCATTTGCGGCTCGCCATTTTCCCATTGGCGTCCAAGCAGCGCCGTTGGTGTACTCGACCAGTTCGCGCGCAGACCATGCGTCGCCGAAGCCGGCGTTGACGGTGATGTAAGGATCTACGCCAAGAAGACGGCAGAGCGTGAGGAACTCATCGGTACCAACATCGTTGGGCTGCACGGCATGCCAGACGGGGTCGAAAATGGGTGGCCGTTTGTCGATATCACCGACACCGTAACGCCACTCATATGCGGAGACGAAGTTGCCACCGGGAAAGCGGAGGACGCCGAAGCGCAACTGCTTGAGCGCTGCCACGACCTCGGGACGGAAGCCTTCAATGTTGTCCGCAGGCATGAGCGAGACCGCGCCGACGTGAACTGCGCCTGTGCCTGTGCCACTGATCTCGAGAGTGGCATCGTCAGTGTCGGCTGCGGCAGTGTAGCGAAGCGGGAATTTGTGGAAAGCGGCGCCAAGCGTGCGAAGGGTGATGGTCTGACGGTCCGCAGCCTCTTTGCCCCAGATCAGCGAAACCTTGACAACTGTACCGGAAGAACCAGCGAGGACAATGCGTCCGGTATAGGCCTTGCCTTTGCGAACTGCGATTCCGGATTGCCTGAAGCCGTGAGGCTCTTTTGCGTCGAGTTTCACCAGCGGCGAATGATCGCCGGTATAGGGCGCTTTGGCGTCCATGGTGACCACGTCATCCCCCCCGATGGGAGCCCACCAGCGTGTGGGAGTCCGGCGAAGGCGCGGATTCCCTGCCGCATTGCCTATTACCGGAGGAGGTGTTGGCGCGGTGGTGGCGACCGGGTAGAAGAACTTGCGATCGACAAGCATCTCAGACCAGACGCCGGTGTTGACAATGTCGCCGCCATGCTCGAGAAACTGGCCGTAGATGTTTTTCGAGATAGGAGCGCCGGTTTTCGAAGTATCGATGGTGGCCGTGGCAATGCGAGTCTGGGATGAAAGGGCGAAGGGCAGCGAAAGCAGAAACAGGAGACACACTGCCGGATGTTGGGAAAGCGTTTTCGCGACGATCTTCAGGAACAATTGCATGGTCTGTTTCTCCCGATACTGGATGGAGCAAAATGTGCGTGCAACCGGCCCATCGTTGAATTTCGAATCGAGTGCCAGTATCGTCCACGGCTTTCGATCGAGCGCAGTTCGCGACTACGGCTCAATCGAGATGACGGTGACAGATCGAGACGCTACCGTGAGCGAAAGGGTGCCGTTCTGAACCTTCACTGCTGTGGGCTTAGGAACGACGGAATTCGGGGATTCGAAGGTATTAATACTGTCCACTGCAACTCCCGTTAATGTCTCCGCCTTCGCCGATTTTGCCGTGATGCCGGCAACATTTACATCGATCGTTGTGGGGTTTTCCGCATCGAGGTTAGTGATCTCAAGCAACAGCTTTCCGTCGGCGCTTTTTGCAGCAATGGCGTCGACGCGCGGCAGGGTTACGCTGCCATGGGTGTAGGTGCCCGCATCGAAGGCGACGGGGATAAATGTGGCATCTTGAAACGGAACGTACATCTTAAAGACGTAGTAGGTGGGAGTCAGGATCATTTTCTCCTTGTCCGTCAGGATCATCGCCTGAAGCACGTTGATCATCTGGGCGATGTTGGCCATGCGCACGCGGTCGGCGTGGCGGGCGAAGATGTTCAAGTTAAGCGAGGCGAGGATAGCATCGCGAACGCTATTCTGCTGGACGAGAAACGCCGGATTGGAGCCGGACAACGGCGCGTGCCAGGCACCCCACTCATCCACAGACAAGGTCACTTTCTTCTCCGGGTCGAACTCGTCCATCACCGCTTCCTGTTTGCGAACGAACTCGTCCATGAACAGGGTCGATTTCAACCCCTTGACGTAATCATCTATTCCGAATTTCTCCGAGGCGGTCGAGGGGGGCCAGCCGTTTGGCACCGTATACCAGTGCAACGAGACGCCGTTGATGTCCCAGGCCCAGGTATGCTTCTTCCATGCTTTCATTACAGCTTCAGTCCATTCGGTGTCCGCAGTGCCGGGACCCACGGCAATCTTCAGCATCTGGTTCTTGCTGCGTTGCGCGGGATTCATGTTAAGCACGAACCGACTGTAGACCTTCATCAGGCTGACGTAGTAGTCGGGCGCCATTGCTCCGCCACAATCCCAGCTCTCGTTGCCGATGCCGAGAAAGCCGACCTCATAAGCCTCGGGATGGCCGTTGGCAGCTCGCTCTTTGGCAAGAGCCGTGGGCGCAGCGGCGGTCATATACTCCAGCCATTCGGCTGCTTCCTGGGGCGTGCCCGAGCCGACATTGACAGATACGTACGGTGTGCTACCGATCTGCTGGATGAAATCCATAAACTCATCGGTGCCGAAGGCATTGGTATCGATGACGTCGCCCCAGGCCGAGTTCACCGTTGCGGGGCGCATGTCGCGGGGGCCCACGCCTTTGCGCCAGTGGTACTGATCGGCAAAGCAGCCGCCCGGCCAGCGAACGTTGGGCACCTTGAGTTCCTTGAGAGCAGCCACTACGTCGTTGCGGATTCCGCGGGTATTGGGTATGGATGAATCGGGTCCGACCCATATACCTTCGTAGAGGCCATGGCCCAGATTTTCAGCGAACTGGCCGAAGATGTTTCGATCGACCTTCGCGCCGGGCTTTGAGGCGTCGATGGAGAGATGAACACTTTCAGCAGCGATCGAAGGCATAGCAGAAGAGAAAACCAGCAGAACAGAAGCTGCAAGAATCCGAAGCGTCATACATGCCTCCCCGGTACCTGAGCGCCAAATGAGGTGACAACCAGCCGCGTTGTCTTAGCGGGCTTGGCAGTTTCCAGGCGCCGCTTTGGTGCTGCGTTCCTTGAATTCTGGAACTATACCGAGGCGTGGCTACTGCAAACAAGCTAAATAAATCGCTTTATCCTATTGCGCCGGATCAATTACCATGCGCATCACTGTGCAAAGCCGAAGGACGGCGTGTCAGACGAGATCTCAAACTGGGGGCACATTATGAGGCTGATGGGAATCGCGATGCTCTTGGCAGCATCGTTCTGCTTGGGCAGGAGCAGGGTGACTTCAAGCCCGCGACCTCGAATGTTCTTGATGCGCAGTAAGGAGTTTGCGTCAGAGGGCACTAACTAGAGTTCTTGGTGCGGTTCAAGCAAAAACTCCATGCAAGGAACGCAACATTGGAAACTCCACAACTCACCACTCAACAAATCGCTCAGGTCTCCGCTCTCGTCGCCCAGTACATATTTGCCGAGCGTAGTGAATATGTTCGGCGGTGTGCTCCTTTGACTCCTGAGCAACAATCGGCACTGGAGAGATTCTTTTCTCCGCATCTGCTCGACAGCGTTGGGATTCTTAGGCTCGACGGGAACCGAGTCGCAAACCCCTCTTTCTATCCATCGTTGGCGGAGATGGGATTCGTGAACCTGCCCGACTTCGGCCAGATGGCCGCGATTACGTTCTCTGATGTGGTCGTATCTCATGAACCTTTCACTGATGGGCTCCTATTTCATGAACTCGTACATGTCGAGCAGTATCGCCGACTTGGAGTAACGCGCTTCGCAGAACTATACGTTCGAGGGTTCCTGACAGGCGGCGGGTACGATGGCATCCCGCTCGAAATGCAAGCTCGTGCGCTTGGAGTGCGGTTTGAAATGAGTCCTCGGCAGCGATTCGCCGTCTCTGACGAAGTTCTGGCTTGGATTGAGGAGTCCCGGTATTGAAGTGGCGAAAAGAGGATTTCGATGCCCAGTTTAATCCGATACATCGGCATCGACGACTCCGGCGCTGAGACTCCTGAATCCAGTTGCAAGGGGCTCCGTGTGTTCATGGCCGAGGGTTCCAACGAGCCGACACAAGTTCTGCCACTGCCCAGTCCGCGTCGGTACTGGACTCCTCTGGGTCTCGCCGAGTGGCTCTGTGAAGAACTCGACCGGGACATCCCCAAGCTCGTCGGCATCGACCATGCCTTCTCGTTCCCCCTCGCCTACTTTGAGAAGTACCGACTGTCCAGCGACTGGCAGGGCTTCTTGGAGGACTTCCATCACCACTGGCCGACAGATGCTCCGCACACGTACGTGTCCTTTATTCGAGAAGACCCCTCGGGGCGTGGCCTGAAGCGTACTGGGGAGCGAAGCTGGCTCCGACTGACGGAGCAATGACGGCCACGGCGAAATCCGTCTCAGATCCCGGACACAAGGTCTTTGACTGCTCTCCCAATAGCCAGCAATTCCCGCTGATCGGCGCAGACGCTCAAAATAAGCGCGGAATGCCCGCGGGGTAATCTCGCTTCCGTTAATCCTGCAGAAGAAGAATTGACTCTGCACTTCAATGCGTTCCCGCCACTCGACATATTGCCGTAATACACGGACGAGGTCTCTCCCGATCGGGATGCATCGGCTGCTCTTGAGAAGATTACCGGAGAACTTAATCAACCCATTCTGGAGGTCGACATCCTCGTTTACAAGCGTTGTTACCTCGCCGACACTCGCGCCTGTCGCGTACAACATAAGAAAAGCAGCACTCAATGTTTTTGGGTGTATTTTGTCATTTGATGTTTTGGATGAAGGTACCACCCGCAGCAATCTACGAAGTTCTTCCCTCGCGTAAATGTAGGGCAAGAAATTTGACCGTTGTCGCGGGCGGTTGGCAGGCATTGGCGGTTCCGCAATCTCACCGTGAGCAGTCCAATAATCAAAAAAGTGCTGAAGTAAACTATATTTCGTGCGGAAAACCGTTGCCGAGGCTTGAGAACGATTCAGGAATTGCGAAACGTGATTGACGTTGATCTGGCTAAGAGACAGGTTGCCTACTGTGCTCAAGAAGGCTCGGTATGTATAGTAGCCTTTTGAAAAAGATAAACCCGTGGCCTGTTTCCGTCGGACGTACCAATTGATTCCCTCTTCAAGTGTCATGAGATACCGCGGAGACTAAAGTTGGCCACATTCTTTAAAGAAGCGGGGTCGAATTTGGCATAGTTGCTGACGGAACGCAAGTCGCTATGTCCTAAGAAATCCGCAATGTCCTTAAGGGAAGATCCTGTTCTCAGCAACTGCGTGGCGCAAGCGCGACGCAGCGCATGTGGTCCGAATTGTTGGGTTGCGATGCCAAGCTTCATGATGCGAGGAGAAACAATCGATGACATCGAATGTCCCGAAACGGGACGGTAGGGCGGGTTCAGCGTGACGAAGAGAGTGCGACAGTGACATCTCGGCCGCGCCTTTTCCAAATACAGTGCGATTGCTTCACCTACCTCACTCTGCAAGGGAAACTGCTGAGTCTTCCCTCGTTTGGCTCTTCTCACAGCCATCGACCCCTTGCGCCAATTGATGTCCTCAAGCGTCAAACCTCTCACCTCGGCTGATCGCAGGCCATATATCGAAAAGAGCAAAAACATGGCTTTGGCTCGCAGGTCGGCGGGCTTAGAGATTCCGATCGAGGCAATTACTCGACGCACGTCCTCCCAAGGGGGGCCGCTTAGGTTCTCTGCTATGCGAGGTACGCGGTGACTGCAAATGCTGCCCCTGATTCCGTAGGAGCACCATCGTTGCTGTTCAGCGTATCCGAAAAACGTCCTGAGCGTTCGGCAGTGCGCAGCAACCGTGTTGCGCGACCATCCCCTCCGGCCAACAGCATGATTGACCGCTCCCCGCGTGTGTACTTCCCGTCTCATCGAGTACACGTAGGACTTGGCGTCGTTCAACTCGCCTCATTGCCGTGTCGGGCGAATTCATATTCCAAGACTAAGACTGTAAGCCAATGCTCAAGACCATCTGAGCTTCCCAAGAAACAAAAAAACTAATATAGAGGTGTGGATCTGGACACAATCCAAAAAGCAGGAGGGACGAAAACGTGAACACATGGACTGATGAACAATTGCAAGGGCTTTTTGAGTATTACAACCGGCGATATTGGAACGGCAAGCTTGACGGTTGGATGGTGCGATGGAGTGGCGACGGAAGGCCGCCTGCGGCGGCGGTCGATAGCATGAGGCAACGCGACGACTTTGAACAGACGTTTGGCCCCGATTGGCCCGAAAAACTGGCGCGCATCGGATTAGTTGCCGGGTCTGATCGAATAAAACACGAAATCAGCGTCGATATTTCCAAGGTCAGCAGTGTACAGGATATTCAAATCACGCTGCTCCACGAGATGTGTCATGCGGCATCGACAGGAACCCACGGCACGTCATGGCAGAAGGAAATGAACCGGATCATTCGCGCTGGTGCACCGGCAGGACTGCGAGCTGACCTAGCCCACCATCAGAAGATTCACGAGGAGGTTGGTGGAGAAGCTTAGAGCCGTAACGGCTAAAGTAACAAGACAGGCAATGAAGAAACTCACGGGCTCACCTTCTTAACTCGACAGCACAGAATATGCCGCTCGCTGCAGCGCGTTTGCTGTCATTGGGAAAGTCCCCGAATTGGTGTAACCTGCCACATAGGCGTCCCCAAAACTGTCCAGAGCGATAGCAGTCGGGTTCGTGCTGCCGTTTGATCCTCCCAGGTAGCAAACTCGCATTCACAGCGATGTCCGGACTCAACTTCTGGAACGACCCGTTATGCCAAAGACGAGCAGAAGTCAACGAACATACAACTTCCTTGGATCTTCTTTGCCTGATGCGACATGGCCAACCCGTCGTACCATGGATCTCCACTCGATTCAGTGCTCTTGAAACCAGTCTTCCCACAACCGGCTTGCGCAGGGCAGCCGGGATCATGCACAGAGTATCCCGAGCGACATATCATGCATTCAACCGAACCGGCGAAAAGTCCCGCACAGCAGACCGCGATTAACACTTGTCGGTCTTTGTGGATTGTCATGGCTTCCCAACCTGGCGGCAACAACAAAGACGCCGCGAGGGTGGGCACCCGCCGGTTTACCGAAGCAGCTCAAGGGTGGACCGTCAAGGTCTTTGCGGAGTAATCCGATGCAGGCAGCAGGCCCCTCTGTCCGCTTCAATACCAGGGGTTCGACATCCGTCTAGCCCTCTTCGGCTTCGCGGAGCTTGGCGATCACGGTGAAGTCCTCGAGAGTCGTTATATCGCCCTGGATTTCGCCGTGCGTGGCCAGTTCGCGGAGCAGGCGGCGCATGATTTTGCCGCTGCGGGTTTTGGGCAGAGCCTCGGTGAAGCGAATGTCATCGGGGCGGGCGAGTGCGCCGATCTCTTTCGCGACCCATTTGCGCAGCTCTTCCTTCAACTCGTTTGTGGGCTGATTACCGCTCTCGAGCGAGATGAAGGCGGAGATGGCCTGGCCCTTGAGATCGTCGGGGCGGCCGACGACGGCGGCTTCGGCCACCTTGGGGTGCGCGACGAGAGCCGACTCGACTTCCATGGTGCCGAGGCGGTGTCCGCTGACGTTGATCACGTCGTCGACGCGGCCCATCAGCCAGAAGTAGCCGTCGGCGTCGTGGCGCGCGCCGTCGCCGGTGAAGTAGCAGCCGGGAACGTCGGACCAGTAGGTCTTCCGGTAGCGTTCGGAATCGCCAAAGATGGTCCGGGCCATGGAAGGCCACGGCTTGCGGATGACGAGCAGGCCGCCGTGCCCGGCAGGAACGGCGTGGAACTTTCCTTCCGCATCGGGGCGCGTGACGACTTCAGGCTGGATGCCGAAGAAAGGGCGCGTGGCCGAACCGGGCTTGGTGGGGACAGCGCCGGGAATCGGCGAGATCATGATGGATCCGGTTTCGGTCTGCCACCAGGTGTCGACAATCGGGCAGCGGTTGTGGCCGATCTTCTCGCGATACCACATCCACGCCTCGGGATTGATGGGCTCGCCGACCGTGCCAAGCAGGCGGAGCGAGTCGAGCTTGTGTTTTTCGACGTGCTGGTTGCCCCACTTCATGAAAGCGCGGATCGCCGTGGGCGCGGTGTAGAAGATGGTGACACGGTGGTCGTCGATGATCTTCCAGAAGCGCGAAAACTCCGGCCAGTTCGGAGCGCCCTCGTACATCAGAACGGTCGCTCCGTTCTGCAGCGGTCCATACACGACGTAGGAGTGGCCGGTGACCCAGCCGATATCGGCCGAGCACCAGTAGATGTCGTCGTCGTGCAGATCGAAGACGTACTTCGACGTCAGGTATGTCTGCACCGCGTAACCGCCGGTAGTGTGCACAAGGCCCTTGGGTTTGCCCGTCGTGCCGGAGGTATAGAGGATGTAGAGCGGATCTTCTGAGTCGAGCGGCTCGGCAGGACAGTGCGTGGGCGCATTGGCGACGAGTTCATGCCACCAGCGATCACGGCCTTCCACCATGTTCACGTTGCTTCCACTGCGGCGGTAGACGATGACGTGATCGACGGTGTGGCAGGCGGGCATGGCCTCGTCCACTGTGCGCTTGAGCTGAACTTCGTTGCCTCGGCGATAGCTGATGTCCTGCGTGATGATGGCGACGCACCCTGCATCGTTGACGCGGTCGGCGATGGCGTTGGCAGCGAATCCGCCGAAGATGACGGAGTGAACAGCGCCGATGCGCGCGCAGGCCAGGATGGCGATGGCAAGTTCAGGCGTCATGCCCATGTAGACGGCTACGCGATCGCCCTTATTGATGCCGAGCGCCTTAAGGCCGTTGGCGAAGCGCTGGACTTCAGCGTGCAGTTCCGCGTAGGTCAGGCGTCGCACCTCGCCGGGTTCGCCCTCCCAGATGATCGCCGTCTTGTCGCGGCGTTCGCCCTCGACGTGCCGATCGAGGCAGTTGTAGCTCAGGTTCATTTTGCCGCCGACAAACCACTTGGCTGATGGCAGATTCCACTCGAGCACCTTGTCCCACGGCTTGAACCAGTGGAGATCTTTCGCTGCATCAGCCCAGAACCCCTCAGGATCTTCGATCGATCTCTTGTACATGGCCTCGTATTGCTCGAGGCTCTTGATGTGCGCGCGCTTTGAGAATTCTTCCGGCGGCGGGAAGACGCGGGCTTCGCGCAACAGCGAGTCGAGATCCTGATTGGAGAGGGACGAGGCCGAGCCGGGGCCAGCAGGAACGTGCGTCGAAGACATGAGTGAGTCCCTTCAGGGAAAGAGGCTGTGCCGAACGGCTTCAGGCCGGCGGCTTTGCGTAACGGAGAAACTCTATCAGGGGCAGGGGTGGGGAGACAAAGCCAAGACACAGGGACACAGGGACGTAGGGGCTGGTGGCGAGACTTCAGTCGGGAATTGCGGGGAGCGGATCAGGGGGAGTGAGCGGAGGCATGTGTGCTTTTGATTTTGCAGTCTCCGGCGAAGTGTCCCGCGCAGAACAGGAGGAAAACGCACCGGGACTTCAGGCTCACTCCGCTGGCCGAAGGGCGCGGAAGTCAGGGGAATTCGAGTGCTGATGGTGATGATGTGTGGGCGCGCCGCGGCGCGCCCCGTCAGGACGTATAGCGCTTCTGGTGCCAGCTCCAGGCGGTGCGAATGATGTCGTCGAGCTTCGCATAGCGAGGTTGCCAGCCGAGGTCGCAAATGGCTTTCTCCGAGCTCGCGACGAGGACCGCGGGATCGCCTGGCCGGCGCGGATGAATCTCCGCCGGGATCGGATGGCCGGTCACTCGCCGCGCGGATTCAATCACCTCGCGGACGCTGAATCCTTGGCCATTGCCAAGGTTGAAGATCAGGCGCGATCTGGCAGCGGCATCGCACTCAAGCGCCGTGAGAGCGAGCAGGTGCGCATCGGCAAGGTCGGAGACGTGGATGTAGTCGCGGATGCAGGTGCCGTCGGGTGTGGGGTAGTCGTCGCCATAGATGCGGATCGACTGGCGCCGGCCAAGCGCGACATCCAGGATCTGCGGAATGAGGTGCGATTCGGGCTCATGGGCCTCGCCGCGGGTGATTCCGCCGGGGCCTTCCGGTGCGCCCGCCACGTTGAAATAGCGCAGCGAAACCGAGCGCAGGCCGTGAATGCGATGGAACCAGTCGAGCATGGTTTCGACGATCAGCTTTGACTCGCCGTACACGTTAGTCGGCCTGAGGCACGCATCTTCTTTGATGGGAACGGATTCCGGTTCCCCGTAAACGGCCGCCGTAGACGAAAACACGAACCGGCGCGGACCCTCGGCAATGACTGCCTCGAGCAGTGCAAGGGTGGAGGCAGTGTTGTTGCGGAAGTAGAGTTCGGGCCGGACCATGGACTCTCCTGCCTCGATAAGCGCGGCAAAGTGGAGGACGGCGTCGAACGGCTTCCCTTCCGTTTTCGCGGACTTGAAAACCTTTTCGATCAGAGCACGGTCGTCTAGGTCACCCTGGATGAATTCAACTCCCTCAGGAACCATCTCGCGGCGAGCGTGGGAGAGGTTGTCTAACACTGTCGTATGATGGGTTTGAGACGCAAGCAGGGCGGCGACGGTACCTCCGACATATCCGGCACCTCCGGTAACCAAAGTTCTCACAAAAACACTGTCCTTCCAGAGCGGATTAAGTTACCGTGAGTCTATTACAGCAGGCAAGCTGAAGCGGCAAAAGCCGTGTAATCGAGAGACTGTCAAAAAACAGACAGCTTGCCCGGACCACGCGAACTGCGAACGCAACATGAGTTCCAGCTCGGGGTTTGAGGAAAGGTATGTCCCGCTGATTGAAGTCCCATTTTCCCCCTCCCTCCGAAGCGAGGATCTGCGACCGACGGTTTCGATGCATTTGGAATTGATCGGGAGAGGCAGGATGCACTCGGGTCGAGCTCAAATCGGCAGGAACACGGCGGCGTACCGAACCGCGGACGGAATTGGCGAGTCCACTAGCGTTCGGGCATCCGGTTCCGATAGCATATTGAGAGACATTTGCGTGCCCTTTATCCCAAACTGTAAAGGGAGACGTCAAACAGAGCGTGCGGTCCTGAGAGGCGCAAGAGTCCCCCACCTGCGGGCACCGTATAACACAAGAAACTTTGTTCTTTTGAATCAGCCAGTTGCCGCGGGGGTCGAGGATGGCGCGCGGCAATTGGATTTTGTTCACGCATGCCCGGAACAGGCTGGGAGCGCATTGGCAACGTTGATTAGTATCCGCGCATCCCTCCTCTACGGTGTTTTATCTGGATCCTTCCAGACTCAAGATACCGTCTCCATGGCTAACCCCGAGGTATGAAAATGCAGATGAGTGGCTACCCAGTCAGTACCAGTTTCGGATTGCTTCCCGAACCGGAGGGGCGGTCTGCGTCGTTCATTTCCAGCGCGACCGTCAATTTCATTATTTTTGGGCTGATGATTTACATCGGGATGACGGCCAAACACGTGATACAGCAGCACAGGTTTGAGCAGACTGAACTGATCTTCCCGACAACTCCCCCTCCGCCTCCGAAGTTCAAAACACCGCCTCCGCCGAAGCTTCCCGAGCCGCTCAGGCCCAAGCTCGAAATGCAGATGGAGCAGCCGAAGATCAATATGCCCAAGATTGAGCCGAAGCCGGCTCTGAAGCCGCTGGAGATCGAGTCGAAGCTCAACACCCCGCAGATAAAGGCGCCGAAGCCGTCAATCATTCTGGCTCCGCAGCCCAAGGCCGCCCTGACAGCGGCAATGCCGGCGCAAAACAGCACTGTGAAGGCTTCGACGAAGCCGGTGCACCTGGGCGAGACATTCGGCGTGACGCCGAATCCGAACGCGAGCCGTCCGGCGACGGTGGCCGCAATCGGCAACCCTTATGGCGGCATGGAGGGTCCGGCAGTCGCTCCGCATGGAGTTGTCGGGTCGACCGGAATCGGCAATGGACTGAAGTCCGGGTCGAATGCCGGCGTGGTCGGCAAGGTCGCACAGGCGGGTATCCCGGGAGGAACCGGCGTGGCGACGACTGGCTACGTGGGTGGCGGAAAGGTCGCATCGGCGGCAATCCAGACGCAGGTGGCGGAGGTGCCTGCCATGCAGCAGACCCCGCGCGAAGTGGCGCCCACCAATCTCGAGGTTCTGTCGAAGCCGCCGGTGGCGTACACCCCCGAGGCACGTCAGGCCCGGGTTCAGGGTGACGTGATCCTGCGCGTGACGTTCACTGCGTCGGGCCAGGTGATCGTGAAAGGTATCGTGCACGGATTGGGTCATGGCCTCGATGAGGAAGCCCGCCGTGTCGCACAGCAGATTCGTTTCCGTCCGGCCACGCGCAACGGCCAGGCGGTCGATTTAACCACCAACATCACCATCACGTTTCAATTGGCATAGCGTCCAATTTGCACCATTGATAACGACAGCGCGCACGGGCCCGGTACGAATGCAGGCACTGTCATAGAGCAATAGGAATCATCCTAGGAGATGACATGATGTCCAGAAAGATCGCCCTTACTCTCCTGACCCTGCTTCTCGGGGCGTCGTGGGCGTATGCGAAGAAAGCTCCGCGTTACGAGCAGGCACACCAGTTGACCGCGGACCAGAACGCACTTGTGCAGAAGGCCATCGGACAGGAGAAGATCCTGATCAAGGCGATCCAGCAGCGGACTCCTCTTGTGGAGACGTACATCCAGGATACGCGCCCCGATGTGAAGCTCTACCAGGTGCCCGTGGGAGATCAGTACACGCTGAGCCGCGTCGATTTTGGCAAGGGCTTCTTTGACAAGACCTATGAGACGAGAGATGTGAACTCGAAGCATGGCTTTTTCAAAGGATCCTTTTCGGCGATCACCGGTTTGACCAAGGCCCTTGGGCTCGACAAGCACTTCACCTACAATCCGACGGGATTCATGCAGATGATGTTCCTGGACCCGACGGGATTCGACCAGCAGCACTATGTGTTCAGTTATGTGCGGCCCGAATTTCTGGGGTCGGTGCGGACCTGGGTCTTTGACGTGCATCCGAAGGTTGCGGGGATGGGCCGCTTCTACGGCCGCATCTGGATCGAAGATAAGGACGGCAACGTTGTCCGCTTCAACGGAACCTACACTGGACCGCGCTCCGAGGAGGACTCCCGCTACTACTTCCACTTCGACAGCTGGCGCATGAATGTGCAGCCGGGCATCTGGCTGCCGGTTGCCATCTACGTGGAAGAATCGACCCGCGATGGCGAGAGGCAGGAAGGCCTGAAAGCGCAGACGCACTTCTGGGGCTACAGCCTGAAGCTGCCCACGCGTGACAGCGAGAGCGTCAGCGTGAAGGTGGAAGACGCCGTGGACAAGAGCGACGACTCGCAGGACGTCAGCCCGCTGCAGGCCTCGCGCGCCTGGGTCCTGCAGGCCGAGAACAACGTGATTGACCGCCTCGAACAGGCCGGCCTTGTAGCTCCGCTGACGCTGAACGGCTTTGAGCAGACGGTGCTCGACCAGATCGTGACCAACCTCGTGGTGCCGAACAATATCGCGTTGAGCTTGCCGGTGCACTGCCGGATCATGCTCACCGATACAGTCGAGACCACGACGGTGGGCAACACCATCCTGCTGAGCAAGGGCCTGATCGACACGATGCCGCGCAACGAGGCCACGATTGCCTCCGTGATCTCGATGGAACTGGCGCACATCGCCCTCGGGCACCACATCGACACCCGTTACGCCTTCAACGATCGCCTGATGTTCCCGGATGAGGCTTCGTTCCGGCGCATCAACATGAACCACAGCGACCACGACAACCAGGAGGCCGCTGCCAGGGCGCAGCAGTATCTTGATACGTCGATGTACAAGGACCAGTTGGCGACGGCCGGGCTCTTCTGGGAGCAGCTTGCCGATCGCGGCCAGGTGCTGAAAGCCCTGAATACGCCGAGGCTGGGCGACTCGCTGCTGAAGACCGACGGAACGCCGTGGATGACGACTCTGGCGCACAGCGCCCCGAAGATCAACTGGGACGACCTGGCGCAGATTCCGGCTCTTCCGCTGGGAAGCTGGCTGAAGACCGATCCGTGGGACGACAGGGTCCATCAGCTGAATGCAAAGCTGTATGCTCCATTGAATCCGCGCGACAAGATGCCGCTGGAAGTCACTCCCGTCTACTTCAGACTGCAGCGCTACGAAGACACGCAGAGTGCCGCCAGCACCAACCCCAGCAAGACAAACGCGGGAGACGCAGCTCAGCCGGCAGCGGTTGATCAAGCTGCTCCGGCAGGACAGACCACCGGTGGAACGCAGCCGCCTGCCGCACAGGGCCAATCGCCGCAAGCGCAGGCCGAGGGTCCCCAGCCACAGCAGCCGAGTGGTTCACCGAACCCTCAGCAGTAAAAACATTCTCACCCGGCTCAGGATCGGATAGCGGCAGGTTCGTTATCCTGTCCTGAGCCCTTATACTGAGTGCCGACCCCGAGTTGCATTGTCCCCACGATTCCTGTAGGAGTGGACGAACCCCCTTTGATGAGAAGAATTGCCTTTTTCATTTTGAGCTGCCTCGTTTGTGCTGCGGCCACCGGTGCCCGCGCGCAAGTGTCCCCTTCGGCATATCGCGGCCAGTTGACCTTGACTGCGGGCGGATTGGGCTCAGCATTTCAACCCGATTACGAGGGCGGCGCCTATCCCTCCTCGAGTTCCCAGTGGCTCCTCGGATTCGGAGCCTACGCCGACCTGCAGGCAACGCGGTGGTTGGGTGCGGAGGCGGAGGCACGCTGGCTCCGCTTAAACACCTTCGTAAACATCAACGAGGACAACTACGTCGTCGGCCCGCGCGTGCCCATTCACGAGTTCAAACGGCTTGGCGCAACGCCCTACGGCAAGGCTCTCTTCGGGGTGGGCCGCATGAACTTCGAATACGGCGAAGCCCACGGCCGTTTCGCCGACATCGCCCTTGGCGGCGGCGTCGATCTGAAGGTCTCAAAACGGTGGAGTGTCCGCGCGTGCGACTTCGAATACCAGTTCTGGCCGAACTGGATCAACGGCACCCTGAAGCCCTACGGCGTGAGCGCCGGAATCGGTTACCGGATCTTCTGAGTTCCGGGTTTTGATTCTGAGCTTGCCGGTTCACCCGTAGTACTGGAAGCGCTTCCAGAACTCCGGCCAACCCTGGCGCGGGCCGCCGCACACGTAGACCTCGCCGATGGTCTCGTTTACGACGCCGTATGAATTGCTCGGGTGCGCCGCCCATGTGCAGGACAGGAAGTTCCGCTCAAGAAAATCGCGGGACAAACCGACCGCGATGATGGTCTGCGGAGGCGGATCGCCATAGCCGCGCAGCCAATTGGAGTTCATGCCGCTAATGGCGGGTGGAAGGCCGTGGGCTTGGCCGTAGAGATTGATAGCGCCGGTTTCTCCCTCATCGCCGGCGAGAATGCCAAGGTGCGCGCGGTCCGCGGCGGGCAGCGAGTCGCGCACTTGCGCGACTGTGGCGGCGAGCTCGGGCCATCCAATTTCCATTCTGAAGCAGTCATTGGCAGCATCGGCTACGCGCCACCAGGTGGAATCAACGGGCGCGACAGGAACAACGAGGGACATTGTGATGAGGCCCCCGATGAGCAGAGAGCTCCAGGTGGTGCGGAGGACGGCGGCCTGTGCGCGAGGTTCGATAGAGGCGAGCCAGTGCTCTCCCCAGACGGCGCCGGCGGCCAGAAGCATGGGGTAGGCGGGCGCGAGGTAGTAGTCGCGGCCGCGAGCGGCTAGAAAGGTTAGCAGCGGGATCACGTACATCCAGCCGATCATTCGGAAGGGCTTGCCTTGCGGCTTTGCAAAAAGAAACCAGAGTCCGGCGCACCAGAGGGGGACCGTGACGGGGTTCATGACTTTCCAGAACTGCTTGGGAAGGAAGTAGTCTGCGCGCCCCCAGCCGATATCGCGGGCATGAATGCTCTTCATCCAGTCCAATCCTACGAAGTGGTGCTGGAACTGCCAGAAGACGACGGGTGAAACAATAACCAGCGCGACGGCAATTCCGCACCAGAACCACACGGAGCGCAGAAAACGGCGGTTCGCCGTGAGAAGCATTCCCCCAAGAACGCCAGCGGCGAGAAAGAGCATCGTGTACTTGCTCATGATGCCGATGCCGATAGCGGCGCCAATGGCGACCCACCAGCGTGGATCCTGCGAGCGAAGAAGACGGGCTGTGCACCAGGCGACGGCGACCCAGCAGAGCAGATCGAACGTCATGTAGGAGAAGAAAGAGCCGGCGAAGGCCACTGGGCCCGCGATGCTTGCCGCTACCGCGGCGACGAGCATGGCCTGGCGCTTGCCGCCCATCTCGCGTGCGATGAGCCCGGCAAGAACGGCGAGCAGACCGATGGAGACCGCCGCAAGGAAGCGGAACCCTGTGAGACTGGTTCCGAAGATCATCAGCTCCACACGTGCGAGCCACGCCGTGACGGGAGGGTAGACGACGTAGCACCAGTCCAGATGGCGCGCATTGGTGTAGGTGAGCAGCTCATCGCGGTGAAACCCGTATCGGCCGCTGGTGGCGATGTGTAGGGCGGTGAAGGCGAGCCCCGTAAGCCAGAGCGCAGCAGTATCGCTGGGAAAAAGCTGGAGTGATGGACGACGCGATGAGGGCATTGCTCTACTCCCTCCGGTGCGGGCAGCATGCAGCCAGGTGTGCCTCGTGTGAAACTCGTTGCCTGCGCAGTGTCCTGGTTGTGGAAATTTGGATCATCATACCGCGCAATGCGGACTTCGTCTGTGACTACGCAATTGATCGCATCGTAAAATATCGATATGGCCGATAATTTGCTATTCACGAGGGTCGATCCGGATCTTGCGCCGGTTCTGGAAGAGCTTCGCGGACGCGAACCGATTTTTCACTCGCAGAGATTTGGGCTGACCATTGAGGACTTCGAGCAATCGACTGCGCCCGATTTCTGGGAAGTGGGCGCATCCGGGAGGCGTTACAGCCGCGAGTTCATTCTTGGCATGAAGAGCAGAAGCGAGCTGGTGGATGCTGATGCCGCGGGATGGAAGGCATCGGGATTCGGCCTGCGGCAACTGGGGCCGGACTGCTTTCTGCTGACCTACACGCTGGACCAGGCGGGCCGGCTGACGCGGCGCGCGACAATTTGGGAGCGGGCTGCAGACGGCTGGCGACTTCTGTATCACCAGGGGACGGTGGTGACAGCCAACGAGGACGATACCGTGCCATCGAAGTAGGAAGCATCCTGGCGCATCGATCAAATGAGCGTGCCGACACTTCCCCGGGTAATCCCCGAATCGCACGTATTTCAGTGGTAGGGGGCATCTGCTTTCGCAAACGCCCCCAAAAACCTATTCGGTGAATTTCAGATTTGTCGGGTGATTAGACAAATTGGGAGCGGGCTGTTGGAAATCTGTGGTCGGTACATCTTTTCCGACAACTTCAAAGCTCGCATCATTCATCCAGACTTCGCCGGTTTCAGACATCAGAATCCCGAACGCGATACCTGTTGCGTCCGTAGGAATGTCAAGAACAACATCACATTCCTTCCAGGCTTGTGTGCCCTTGATCTTTCGATTCTGCATGTTGTCAAAAGCAACCATCGTAGTTCCCTTATCGGCCCGCATCCAGATGCCGGCCCAACCAGTTAAATCCTGCGATCTGACCCATGCGCGCAGCCGTACGCGTTTCCCCGCATATTCGGTTGCGGCGATGGTCTGCATCAGGGTTCCGAAGCCATCGGAGACTGGCACCGTTGACCTCAAATAGGCGCTGGGCTGGCCGTTTTCGACCATCGTTTTGTCAACGCCGGTTTGATAGTTTGCCGGCTTGCTGCCGGCCAGGAACCATCCTGCGGGTGCATTCGGTTTTTCAATCGCGTCCTGGGCATGCAGCACTTTGATGCCGAGGCTTGAACTCAACATGCAGACAGCAACAAAGAAAAGAGAACTCAACGCAATTGAACTAAATGCGCGAAGTCGAGAAAGCGCCGGTTTGTTTCCAAGCAAATTCATGATTCGTCTCTCCAGAATTTCCCCTTCGAAGATTCCAAGGGCACATCCAGGTTGAGGAGCAGCGGCACCAGAAAGCATTTTTTGTGTGAGTCGTAAAAGACTTCGAGCATAGACGTGACGACCCGACATCGCCGCAGCGGCTATGTCGTCGCAGGCTAACTCTCGCGTCTCCTGCACCCTTCGCTGCATCCAGTGAAATACGGGATGGTAGAAAAGCATTACGCCAAAAAGCTCAATAAGAATATTGAATAAGAAGTCTCTCCGACGAAGGTGGGCCAACTCATGACAGAAAACGGCTGTCAGATCGGTGCTTTCGCCGCCGTCTGGATCCTGAGGCAGTAGCACGATAGGACCTGGCCAATTGACAGTCGCCGGACTGCGGAGCCTGTTCGAGTACATGAGCTTGACCTCTGGCATTTCAAACAGGGCCAGACAGGCTTCCCATTCCCTGCAGACCTCCGGAGTCATATGCAGGGGCCGAGCAGAACGAAGAAGTGTATGTGTCTGCCGAATACCCCATCCCAATCGCCCCATCGCGAATAATACCGAGCCCAGATAAAGCCACGCGGCCGCGGTCGAAAGAATGCCGGGGAGCTCATTCGCATTCTGCTTCGGAACCTGTCTACTGATCTGCCCCGGGAACGATAAATCCAATTCTCGCGGCCTGGAAGACAATACCGCAGAGAGGCGATTCGATCGAGAGCTAGGCGGTTGAATTGACAGGTGAATGAGGGGCAGGGCAGGCACAGCAAACGCAAGGACTAAACAGCCGACCCAAAGTCGATGCAGAATGCTCCCCCTGGCCCGTCCCAAAAGCCGCGCAACCAACTCTGCCCCTGCCAGGATGAGCGGCAGTTGCCAGAGCGCATTGATCGCGTACGCGACAAGATACCTACTTGCCGTCTCCATCCGCTTTCCTTTCTGCCTTCGAAACTTTCTCGGCCAGTTCGGTCAATTTCCTGGCATTGATCTGCTTGGTTCGCAGCATGCTCATCACGAGCCCCTCAACGGAACCGTCGAACATTCTGTTCAACAGGTCGCGGACAGCACTTCCAAGCGCAACGTCACGGGTCTGCAAAGGCCGGTACTCATATGCCCGGCCTACGAGAGTTCGCTTCAAGTGCCCCTTTCGCTCCAGGATGTTCAGCATCGTCTGCACTGTTGTATAAGCGAGTTCATTTCCCATGGCCTGCCGCACCGATTGCACGGAACTCGGCCCGGAAGCCCAAAGAACTTGCATGACACGGAGTTCAAGAGGGGTGAATTGTTTTTTCGTTTCGCGCTCTTTCGTCACGCTGTCTCCTAAGAAATTAGGAATTTACACCAACCAGATTCGCACGTCAACTAACATCTTAGGACTTAAGAGTCGACGTGTAGTGAAAGGGTCAGGGCCGCTCCTAGGAGCGGCCCTGATGTTTTTGCGTTGGACTTCTGCCTATGCCGGGCTTGGTGAGCCTTCCGGGAAGCCGGAGCCGCTGCGGGTGTCGGGCTTGAGGACCTGCTGGCCGCCGCTGCTGCCGGTGTCGCTGGGCGACGCAAGGATGGAGCGCATCGGGGGCAGTTCCTTGCCTTCGATCAGCATCTTCACTTCTTCGGCGTCGATGGTCTCGCGCTCGAGCAGGGCTGCGGCGATGCGGTGCATCGCGTCCTGGTGCGACTCCAGAATGGCGTGCGCGGACTGGTAGGCTTCGTCGATCAGGCGGCGAACTTCCAAATCAATCTGCCGCGCCGTCTCTTCCGAGAAGTCGCGGTGCTGCGCGATTTCGCGGCCGAGGAAGATCTGCTCTTCCTTCTTGCCGAAGGTCAGCGGACCGAGCCGGCTCATGCCGTACTCGCAAACCATGCGGCGGGCGAGGTCGGTGGCGTTTTCGATATCGCTGCCTGCGCCGGTCGACATCTGGTTGAGGAAGATCTCCTCAGCCACGCGTCCGCCGTAGGCGATGGCGAGATTGGCTTCGAGGTACTCGCGCGTGTAGTTGTGGCGATCGCCGGGAAGGAAGATCGTGACGCCGAGCGCCATGCCGCGCGGAATGATCGTCACCTTGTGGATGGGGTCGGAGTGCGCATGCATGATGGAGACCAGCGCGTGTCCGGCCTCGTGATATGCGGTGACCTTCTTCTCCTCGTCCGTCAGCAGCATCGACTTGCGCTCGGCGCCCATCAGCACCTTGTCTTTCGCGAGTTCGAAGTCGTACATGACGACCTGCTTGCGATTGACGCGGGCTGCATTCAACGCGGCCTCATTGACCATGTTGGCCAGGTCGGCGCCGCTGAAGCCCGGTGTGCCGCGGGCAAGCACATTGAGATTGACGTCGTCGGCGACGGGAACCTTCTTCACATGCACGCGGAGAACCTCTTCGCGGCCACGCACATCGGGCAGTCCCACAACCACGCGGCGATCGAAGCGACCGGGGCGAAGCAGCGCGGGATCGAGAACGTCGGGCCGGTTGGTGGCGGCGACGAGGATCACGCCGTCGTTCGACTCGAAGCCGTCCATCTCGACCAGCAACTGGTTGAGCGTCTGCTCGCGCTCGTCGTGCCCGCCGCCGAGGCCTGCGCCACGGTGACGGCCCACAGCGTCGATTTCGTCGATGAAGATGATGCAGGGGGCGTTCTTCTTGCCCTGCTCAAACAGGTCGCGGACGCGGCTTGCGCCCACGCCGACAAACATCTCAACGAAGTCGGAACCGGAGATCGAGAAGAACGGCACATTCGCCTCGCCGGCAACCGCACGGGCCAGCAGGGTCTTGCCGGTTCCCGGAGGTCCAACGAGCAGCACGCCCTTGGGAATGCGTCCGCCGAGCTTCTGGAACTTCTGCGGCTCGCGCAGATACTCGATGATCTCCTTCAATTCTTCCTTGGCCTCATCCACGCCGGCCACGTCTTTGAACGTGACCTTCTTCTGCTGCATCGAGAGCAGGCGCGCACGGCTCTTGCCGAACGACAGCGCCTTGTTGCCGCCCGACTGCATCTGGCGGAGCATGAAGAACCAGATTGCGCCAAGCAGCACGAACGGACCTACGTTGAACAGGATGGGCAGAAGGAGGTTGCTCTGCGCCTCCTTCTTGGAGAAGCTGACGTGAGAGGCCAACATCGCCTTTTCGAGGTCCTCGTAGTGCTCTCCGATCGTCGTATGGAACTGCTCCTTCGGCGTCGCTTTCATATGGCCGTGGAGGTCTGTTCCCTGAATGGCTGCGTCCTGTACCAGACCCTGCTGTACCTTGTCGTACAGATCGGAATAAGGTATTTCCGTGTCTTTCCCTGCGCCGATGGTGCCGTGCTGGACAACGCCCCACAGCAGCACAAGGCAGATCAGGATAAACACCCAGAACATGATCGTTTTAACGGTCGAATTCACCAGGATCCTCTTTCCCGGCGGGGAGAAGCCGCTTTCAACTTCAAACGCCGCCTACATCATCCCTTTAGACGCCCCAACTCTCCCTGAAGTCACAGAAAGTGCGGACTCATGCGGCGGGATACACTTCAAGCTCCCCGCCCGGATGTGCAGTAACTTCGATTGTACTCCGAAGCTAAATGAAGTTTGAAGATGTGAACGGCCGTCGCGCGCAGGAACCCGTACCGTCAACCGGGAATCGCGCAGAAGATGAGCCCGGGGCAGAGTCGGGGTTGAGCGCACTACGGCGTGATCGGCTCAACCGAGATACGAATTGCGGGGTCGGGCTCCAGTTCCGCACCGCGCATCCAGAGGATCCGGCCACCCACATCCAGGACCGGCCAGTGGACTCGATCGACCCCCGTAACCTTCATGCGCTCAAGGACTTCCTTGATCTTGCGGGGCCCGGAGGAGTGGCGCAGGTGAACGCGGTCACCGGGCTTCCAGGGACGAAGGACGGCTTTCAGAGGCTCGTTCTGCGGCGCGTTGGCGGGTTGAGATGGGCCTGCCAATACGATCCTGATCCGGCAACCGAATTGGGGCGCTGTCACTTCGCCGGGGATAACACATTCGTACCGTTCAAGTTTTAGCGCGGAGCCGGTAACGGGGCTTGCGGGACCGCAAGTCAGGCGGATTTCGCGGTGCGTGCGCTCGGCGTGAAGGCCATGGGCGAGTTCCAGCTTCTGGCCTCCCTTGCCGGACCGAGCGAGCGACAGCAGCGCCTCGGTTGCCGTGAAGTCCGGGGCGGCGCCAAGCTGGGCGGCGGCATGGCGCAGCAGGCGGCGCTGCACGGCGACGGGCTCGGCGATCAACCTGACAAGGTCAAGGGCGATGCCGTCGGCGCCGGTGGTTGCACGACCTCCGCCTCGAACCGGACGCCCGCGAACGATGACCTGCTGCGCGAGTCGGTCGATCTCGGCCCGCCACCAGGCTTCTTCGTCGCGCGCGAGCTCGGCCATCTGCGCGAGATGCTCGCGAAGCTGCGGGTTCCATGTGGCGAGCTGCGGCAGCAACTCGTGACGGATGCGATTGCGCGTGAAAGTGAGATGGCGATTGGTGGAGTCCTCACGCCAGGGCTGTTTCCGCGCGTGAAGCCAGGCTTCGATTTCGGCTCGCGTGGTGCGGAGGAGTGGGCGAACGATCGGGCCACCCTCCGGGGTTTCGAGTTTTGGATAAATGCCGGATAGGCCCTCCGTCCACGCTCCGCGCAGGAATTTGGCGAGAACTGTTTCAGCCTGATCGTCGAGGGTGTGCGCGGTGGCGATAGCATCGAGCGGGACTTCGGAGAGCAATTGCCTGAACCAGGAGTAGCGGAGACGCCGGGCCGTGCCTTCAATGGAGTCTGCCGGAATGTTCTCGACGGAGTCGCCGGAGGGGGATTTTGGTGCGCGCTGCGCCTCGGCGGCGGTGTCAACGCGAGCTTCGTGAAAGGGCAGGCTGAGTTTTGCAGCAAGTCTGCGGCAAAACTCAAGGTCGGCATCAGCCTCGGCGCCGCGCAGTCCATGATGAAGATGTGCGGCGTGAAGAACGAGGCCCAGTTCCCCGCTCTGCTCGGCGAGCGCGCACAAGAGTGCGACAGAGTCGGCGCCGCCCGATAGGCCTACCGCAAGACGCATGCCGGGCTTCAGCAGCGAAGTATCGAGAGCAAGCGTGGGCTGCGATGTGCGCACGAGAGGATGATACGGCGCACGCCCGGAGTTTAAAAAACGATGGCGTTGCAGTTCAGCGCGGTTCACCTCTTCGAATGGCCAGGACAATCCCGAACACAAGTACGCCGATGACCGCGAGAATCCCGAAGAGCAACAGCAGCCAAACCAGGACCATTCCCATGCCAGGTCACGTCGCAGCCGCACAGCATCAGTGATGACCGCGTCAAAGGCAGAACCGGCGGCAAGGTTGTATACTCGCCAAGTTATGCAGGTGTTTGCAATTCTTCCCGCGGCAGGGCTCGGAACACGGATGGCCGGGCCGCAGCCCAAATACCCCAACGACAAAAACCCGTCGCCGGGGACCCCGGCGAAACAATTCCTTTCGCTGGACGGAGTGCCGATTCTGATTCACTCGCTGCGCGCGTTTGCGGCCGTCGAGCGCGTCACTGCGATCTACGTGGCCGTGCGCAAGACCGAGATGGAGCGACTACAGGCACAGGTGGCCGAATTCGGCTTCCCGCAGCTCGTGCACGTGGTCGCGGGCGGCGATACGCGTCAGGAGTCAGTGGTGCATGCACTGGATGCTCTGCCCGCGGAGCCGGACGACGTCGTGCTGGTGCACGATGCGGTGCGACCGCTGATCGACACCGCGACGATAGACCGGACGATTGATGCAGTGGTGGAACACGGCGCAGCGATCGTGGGCATGCCGGCAATTGACACCATTAAGCAGGTGGAGCGCACCGCGCATGGTGCAATCATCACCGCGACCATTCCGAGGGAATTTATCGTGCAGGCGCAGACGCCCCAGGGATTCCGCTACGGACTGCTCCGGAAGGCCATGACGGACGCCATTGCAGACGGGTTTGTCGGAACGGATGAGGCTTCAGTGATGGAACGCGCAGGATTTCCGGTGGCGGTGGTTCACGGTTCTCAGGTTAATCTGAAGATTACACAGCCGGGCGATCTGGAGTTGGCGGAGTTTTACCTGCGCCAGCGCGCGCACTGATCCGGCACGATCACAGGCAGGCAGGCACGAAGACCATGGAGACACGAATCGGATTTGGCTGGGATTCGCACGAGTTCAAGGCGGGCATACCGCTGCGTATCGGCGGCATCACGCTCGAGCATCCTGAAGGTCTGGCCGGGCACTCCGATGGAGACGTGCTGCTGCACGCCATTACCGATGCGCTGCTGGGATCCGTGGCAGCGGGCGATATCGGCAGCTTTTTCCCACCCGGCGATCCGCGGTGGAAGGACGCAAATTCGGCAATCTTTCTGAAGCTGGCAATGGAAGAGCTTCAGCATGCCGGCTTTCGCATCGTGAATGTCGACACAACGCTGATCATGAATGCTCCGAAGATCTCGCCGGTTGCCGGGGAGATTCGGTCGAGTGTGGCCGACCTGCTGGGGATTGAATTGGATCAGGTGAGCATCAAAGCCAAAACGCCGGAGGGACTGGGTCTGGATCACGTTGCACAATGCCACGCAGTCGTGCTGGTTGAGCGGTCTATCGATCCGGAGGAACTGAAGAGCATGAGCGAGGTTATCGAGACCCAGAGGCAACTGGAGGACGTGGTGGATGATCTGCTGGCCTCAGTGCATGGGTTGCCGAAAAAGCGGACAATCACACCTGTCTACGACACCGAAGACATAACGTAACCCCAGTTTTTGCCCTGAAACTGCGGCAAGTTCTTGATGACAATAAGTTGATCTGGTCAATATTGTGTTGCCGGAGAGCGGTTAAGACGCGTATTCTCGCGGAATACCACTGGGCTCGAAAACGACGGACCTCGGGGGTCGAGGCCTTTCCCAAATGCACGAATTGATGGAGTCAGCCTGCGTTAGGCAGGTCACAGGCAAGGTCGTACTTGTGATGGTGGCGGCTGTGTGTCTGGGCACTCTTCAGTCCCGCGCTCAGGCGCAATCCATCTCGCCGCAAAGCAAGCAGACACAAACAGTGGTCTCAGCACCGGCCGCTTCGCGCTGGGCGGAACAGGTGATCCTGGGGTCTTCGACGGTTGAGTTGACCGGCCCCTGGAAGTTTCACAAGGGCGACAACCTTGACTGGGCCCAACCCGATTACAACGATGCCGGCTGGTCGGCCATGGATCTAACGCCGCCACCCGGATCCTATGACCCGTTCCTTGGAACGTCGGGTTTTATGCCCGGCTGGACGGTGCTGGGGGCCGCAGGATACTCCGGTTTCGCGTGGTATCGGCTCAAGGTCAATGTTCAGTACGATCCGGGGTTGTCGGAAGGCGGTCTTGAAATCAAGATGCCCGACGATGTGGACGACGCCTACCAGGTGTACGTGAACGGGCAAATGATAGGAGAGCTGGGCCACTTCAGCGATAAAGGCGTCAACACGTATTTGACCCTGCCGCGAACGTTTGCACTCCCAAAAGGAATCAAGAGTGGACAGATCGAGTTTGCGATCAGGGTGTGGATGGATCCGTCAACGCCGCTGACGAACCCGGACACGGGTGGATTGCACGGGCCTCCGGTGCTGGGCCAGGCGGCCCCGATCGAGCGCATGCTCGAGCTCGATTGGGATGCCGTGAACCATTCTCAGGTGACCAGGTTCCTGGAGCTCGCGGTGCTTCTGCTGGCGATCACGGTGACGGGTGTGCTGTTCTGGCTCGATCCCAAGGAAAAGGCCTACATGTGGCTGGGACTGACCTGCTCCGCCGTGGCCCTGCAGATGTTCCGTACCCTGACGGGTAACTACACCACGCTGATGCCGGCATGGCTCAATTTCATGCTGGGCGACGCAGTGCTCGCTCCTTCGGTGATCGCGCTCTGGATCATGTTCTGGGCTTATTGGTTCCGGATGGGACGCATGGCGCGGCTGCACAGGATGGTGTGGGGCTTCACGTGTCTGCTGGCGCTGAACACCGCACTGATGCGCGCACCGCTTTACGGACGTTTGATTCCGGTGCACTGGTTGGTGCTTCTGGCGCCGCTCGCGGTCCTGCTGAAGCTGCTGCTGGGCGGCCTGCTGTTGTGGGTGGCGTGGGAAGGCATGCGCAAGGACCACACCGGGGCGTGGCTGGCGATGCCCGCGGTCGGCCTGGTGATCGTCTCGCTCTATCAGCAGGAGCTGATCGTACTGCACGTACCCCTGACCTTTTTCCCGTTCGGTATGGCACTGGGAATCAGCCAGATCGCAGTGGTGGTTTCGCTCAACATCATCACGGTGCTCCTGATGCGCAGATTCCTGCAGGGCCTGCGGCTGCGGCAGCAGTGGGAAGCGGAGATCGACCAGGCGCGGCAGATTCAGCAGTTGCTCATCCCGGAGGCAATTCCTACGATTCCGGGCTTTGTGCTGGAAACGGAGTATCGGCCTGCGCAGAAGGTCGGCGGAGATTTCTTCCAGATTCTGCCCGACGGGCAAGGCGGCGTGCTGGTCCTGCTGGGCGACGTGACTGGGAAGGGTTTGCAGGCCGGCATGCAGGTAGCGCTGATCGTGGGCGCCATCCGCACCATCGTGGAGACGAGCTACGATCCGCACGTTGTGCTGGAGGCGCTGAATCGCCGGCTCTGTGGCCGCGGACAGTCTTATGCGACCTGCGTTGCAATGCATTTCTCCAGTGATGGCAAGGCAACAATCTCCAACGCGGGGCACTTGGCGCCGTACTTGAACGGCAAGGAACTGGCCATGCCGGGCAACCTGCCGCTCGGATTGAACGACTCGATCACCTATGATCAGACCACCATTCACCTCCAGCAGAAGGATCGCCTGTTGGTGATCACCGATGGTGTGATTGAAGCGAAGAACGCGAAGAACGAGCTCTTCGGGTTCAATCGCGCACGGTCGATCAGTCACCTGCCGGCAGCGTTTATTGTGAAGGCGGCGGAGATCTTCGGGCAGGAAGACGACATAACGGTGTTGTCGATTACGCGGGCGGCGCAGGAGAAGGAAGGCGAAATCTCCTCTGCGGCGCCGCTCAAGTCGGAAGTTGCGTAGAAGACACGGTGCAGCATTTCCCGAAAGACCTGCATTTATTCCCGAATCAATGGTTCCGCGCGATCTCGAAAAGAATCTGATTGCGAAAATCTTTGATTCAACGTAGCTTGGCACTGAGTCCGAATCCATTGCCGGAGTGTTCTTATGCATTTGCTTGCAATGCTGCTGCAGGAAAACCAGCCGAATCCTGAAATGATTAAGCAAATCGTGATGGCGATGATGGCGATCATTCCGATCATCATTCTTTTCTCGATCGCTATCGTCATGGTGCCCTGCTGGTTCATCCTGAAGAAAGCGGGGTTCTCGCCGTGGCTGTGCCTGCTGTGCATTATTCCGTCGCTGGGCACGCTGGTGTTGCTGTATGTGCTCGCGTTTGCGGATTGGAAGGTGATTCCGGCGCCGCAGGCCGCGTATCCTCCGCCGTATCCGCCTCCGCCGCAGCCGCCGTATCCTCCGCAGGCGTGAGATCGCTCACCTGAGTTGAGAGGGAGCAAATGCTAGCATCGTGAATGGAAAGTTATTTAAACGATGCCTGATTCGACTCCCTCTGCAGACCTGACTCCGCGCGTTCGTTTTGCGCCTTCGCCCACCGGTTTCCTCCATGTCGGCAGCGCGCGCACGTTTATCTTCAATTGCCTCTACGCCCGCCACAACCACGGGACCATGGTGTTGCGTCTGGACGATACAGATGTCGAGCGCAACACCGAGGCCAGCGTCCAATCCATCTTCGAAGGACTGCGCTGGCTGGGTCTGAGCTGGGACGAAGAATACAAGCAATCCGAACGCCTTGCCCTGCACCGCTCCGCGGCCCATGCCATCTTCGCGAAGGGCCTCGCCTATCGCGACTTCACGCCGGCTCACGCAGGCGCCGACAACCAATCTTCCTCCGCGCAGGGCGCCTGGCTCTGCAACCCGGGTATGCGCGAGTTGTCGCGTGAAGAGTCTGACCGTCGCGCCGCCGGGGGCGAGCCCTTCGCTCTGCGCTATCGCGTCCCGCGAGGTGAGGGTCGTGCCCTGCAATTTGTGGATGGCGTTTATGGTGCGCAGTCCAAGCTTGCCGACGAGGTCGAGGACTTCGCACTGCTGCGTTCGGACGGCATGCCCACTTACCACCTCGCCTCGTGCGTTGATGACGCCGATCTCCGCATCAGCCAGATCATCCGCGGCCAGGATCACCTCACCAACACTTTCAAGCATCTGCTGATTTTCGAGGGCCTTGGCGTGGAACCGCCCCGGTTCGCCCATCTTCCGCTGCTGGTCGCCCCCGACGGCGCAAAGCTCTCGAAGCGGAAGCACGGACCGGTGGTCAGCGTGACTACCTATCGCGATGCCGGCTTTCTGCCGCAGGCCTTCGTCAACTTTCTGTGCCTTCTCGGCTGGTCGCCCAAAAACGACCGCGAGTTCCTCACTCTCGACGAGCTCACCTCGGCTTTCACTCTCGAAGGCGTCAACCGCGCCAACGCGGTCGTCAACTTTACGGAGAATGATCCCTTCGACCCCAAGGCCGTCTGGCTCAATGCCGAGCATATCCGCGCGCTGTCCGTCGAGCAGCTTGGCGCGTGGCTTCAGCCGTTCTTCGAGAAGGCCGGATTCGATGCCTCGCCCGAAAAGCTGCAAGCCGTCACCCCGCTCATTCGCGAGCGGATCAAGTTGCTGAAGGATGCCGTCCCCGCCGCCGACTTTTTCTTCGTCCCGCAGCTCGCGCCGTATGACCCCGCCGAGCTGATTCCGCAGAAGGGCGATGCCGCCCTCGCCCGCCGCGTCCTCAAGCACGCCGAGCAGGTGCTCGCCACAACCAGTTTCGACCACGATTCGCTCGACCAGGCGCTGCGCCAGGCCGCTGCTTCGCTCGGTCTCAAGGCCGGCCCCATGTTCCAGCCCATCCGGGTTGCCGTCTGCGGACGCAAGAACGCGCCGCCGCTCTTTGAAACCATGGCCGTGCTCGGCCGCGAGCTCTGCCTCGAGCGCATCCGAGAGGCCGAAGCCAAACTTGAATTGCTTGGCGGAGCGGAATCGCTCGGCTGAGCATAGCCACCTCCGTGGCACAACAGCCCTTTGCAACAGGCTCATAAGGAATCGAGTCATGACCAACGCAAATCCCGAAAGCCCGGACGTTCGCACTCAATCCAACTTCCTCCGCGACATCATCGTCGAGGATGTGCGCACCAAAAAGTACGGCGACGCCCAGATCCAGACCCGCTTTCCTCCCGAGCCCAACGGCTACCTCCACATCGGCCACGCCAAGGCCATCTGCATCGACTTCGGCCTCGCCGACGAGTTCGCCGGCAAAACCAATCTGCGCTTCGACGACACCAATCCCGAGAAGGAAGAGCAGGAATACGTCGATTCCATCCAGGCCGATGTACGCTGGCTCGGCTTCGAGTGGGAGCGTCTCTGCTACGCCTCAGACTACTTCGGCCAGCTCTACGAGTGGGCTTTGCAGCTCATCAAGGCCGGCAAGGCCTACGTCGATGACCTCTCCGCCGAAGAGATCCGCCAGTACCGCGGCACGCTGACCGAGCCCGGCAAGGACAGTCCTTATCGGGACCGCCCTGTCGAAGAGAATCTTGATCTCTTTGTCCGCATGAAGAAAGGCGAATTCCCCGACGGCTCGCGCGTGCTGCGCGCCAGGATCGACATGGCGTCGCCCAACCTCAACATGCGCGATCCGGTCATGTACCGCATTCTCCACGCCACGCACCATCGCACCGGCGACGAGTGGTGCATCTACCCCATGTACGACTACGCGCATGGTCAGTCGGATTCGATCGAGCGCGTCACCCATTCCATGTGCACGCTGGAGTTCGCCGATCACCAGCCGCTTTACCGCTGGTATATCGAACAGCTCGGCATCTTCCCCTCGCAGCAGATTGAATTCGATCGTCTCAACATTACCTACACAATGCTCAGCAAGCGCAAGCTCTTGCAGCTCGTGCAGGAGAATCGGGTCAACGGCTGGGACGATCCCCGCATGCCCACCCTCTCCGGATTCCGCCGCCGCGGCTTTACCCCCGAAGCCATACGCGCCTTCGTCGCCGCCGCCGGCGTCTCGCGCACCAATGGCAGCACCGACGTTGAGATGCTCGAGCACTTCCAGCGCGATGACCTGAACCGCCGCGCTTCCCGCGCCATGGCCGTCCTGCGCCCGCTTAAGGTGGTCATCGACAACTACCCTGAAGGCAAGGAAGAATCCGTCGAAGTCGCCAACAATCCCGAAGACCCATCGGCCGGCACGCGCCAGGTGCCCTTTTCTCGAGAGATCTTTATTGAGCAGGACGACTTCCGCGAGGTTCCTCCGCCGAAGTATTACCGCCTGTCTCCTGGGAAAGAAGTACGCCTGCGCAACGCCTACTTCATCACCGCGCAGAGCGTGGTGAAAGACGATGGCGGCAACATCGTCGAGGTCCACTGCACTTATGATCCGGCCAGCCGCGGCGGCAACTCACCCGACGGCCGCAAGGTCAAGTCCACCATGCACTGGGTCTCGGCTGCCCACGCCATCTCCGCAGAAATCCGCCTCTACGACAAGCTTTTTTCCAAGGCAGATCCCTATGACTTCGAAGAAGGCACGGATGTCCTCAGCAATCTCAACCCCAACTCGCTCGAGATTGTCACCAGCGCCAGGCTTGAGCCATCTCTCGCCCACGGCAAGGTTGGGGACCATTTCCAGTTCGAGCGTGTCGGCTACTTCTGCGTTGATCTGGACTCCACTCCCAACAATCTGGTCTTCAACCGTACGCTGCCGCTCAAGGACTCGTGGGCCAGGATTGAGAAGAAGTCAGGAGTGTAGGCGATCTTCCTTCCCATTGCACTTTCGGAATTACCATAGACCGAAACCACGCACTCAAGTGGCTTCTTCACTTCCCAATCACATCGATCGGCACGGTAATCGTCTTCGGCGGCAGGCAGGCGTTCTGGTCGCAGGCTTGATATCGGAGCTTTGCTTCGACGAGGTGGTCGCCGGAAGCCGCGACGATCTTCGCCTGGATGGTGAAATCGCCGGTGTAGACGGACAGCTTCGCGCTGGGATCGACGGGGAGTGTGAAGTCGCTTCCTTCGGGATAACTGGCGTCGATGAGTCGGACACCGGAAGATTCTGGAATTGAAAACACCGTCGGGATGAGATATGGCTCGCGCGGTGTGTGAGAGTTGATGTGTAGGTTCTGCCGGATCCGGAAATGAAGCAACATGGCGCTGGGCTTGGCGGCAGGTACGGTGACTTGCTCCGGAAAGAGATATTCGACGGCCTCGGTTTTCAGAACAGAATGGCGGGGAGACTCAGAAAGCGGCTCCTGGCAAATGGCCAGAGCACAGGTGAGCGCCAGGCCCACACAGAGTCCCGGCGAACCGCTCCAAATCATCTTTGCCATCACTTCCATTCTCCGAGCGCCTTGCGAATACTGGCTTCCATGTCTTCCTTGGAGGTGATGCCAAGCTGCACCGCTACCACTTTGCCGGCACGGTCGACATAGATCGACGTGGGCATGGCGTCGAGCCCGCCGTACGAGCCGGCGAGGCTGTCGCCGTTGATGAGCACGGGATACTGCATGTGCTCATCTTTCACGAACTTTGCGATGGCGGCCTTGTCGCGCGCCCAGCCTTCCTTGTCTCCCGACGGCAGATCGTCGCCCTCGGTGGAGATGCCGATGATCTGAAAGCCCTGGGAGGCGTACTGGTTCTGAAGCTCGATCAGCCAGGGGGTTTCGATCTTGCAGGGACCGCACCAGGTGGCCCAGAAGTTGATGAGCAGGGGCTTGCCTGTGAAGCTCGAGAGCGAAACATCTTTGCCGCTGAGATCGGGAAGCGTGAAGTCGGGCGCGGGCTTGCCGATAAGCGGCGAAAGCTGCTGCGGCACGTCTCCGGGAGTGGTCGGGATGAGTTCGGCATGGGATGCGGAGGCGAGTGCGCGCTCCGCGGCCTGCTTGCGGTATTCCCAGTTGGCCCAGCCGGCCCAGGCGAAGGTGGCCAGGATGAATAATGTAATGCTAATGACGATGGTGTTGCGTTTCACTGGGGGCGAGACCTCTTCCCCTTTATTGTACGAGGGGGAGACAGTAGTCAGGGGTCAGAGATCAGGGATCAGGTATCAGTGGTCAGTGGACAATAAGCAGCCACAGAATATGTTGCCTGCTCCCTGCTCCCTTTCCACTGTTCCCTGTTCACTGTCCACTTTCCACTGTTCACTCGCCCTTCGGTGTTACCATCAGAAACCGATGAATCGCGACAATGAGCAGGACGGTCTGACGCCGGCGGAGCTGGTGCGCACGGAGGCTGCAGCGCTGGAGGCCCTGGCTGCGCGCCTCGATGGCGCGATGGCGGCCGACTTTGCGCGCGCGGTGGATCTGATTGTGCGCTGCGGCGGGAGCAACGGGCGCGTAGTGGTGACGGGCATGGGCAAGAGCGGCATCATCGCGCAGAAGATTGCCGCTACGCTGAGCTCCACAGGCAGCCCCGCCTTGTTTCTGCATCCGGCAGAGGCGGTGCATGGAGACCTGGGAGTGTTGATGCAGGGTGACGTGGTGATTGCACTTTCAGCGAGCGGCGAGACGGAGGAGATTCTGCGGCTGCTGGCGACGCTGAAGCGCAAGGGCGATGCGCTGGTGAGCTTCTGCTGCAATCTGCAGTCGACGCTGGCGCAGGCGAGCGATGTGGCGCTCGACTGCAGCGTGGAGCGCGAGGCGTGCGGCCTGAACCTTGCGCCGACCGCAAGCACTACGGCCATGCTGGCCCTGGGCGATGCACTGGCGGTTGCGGTGAGCCTGCGCAAGGGATTCAAGGCGGAGGATTTTGCGGAATTGCATCCGGGCGGCAAGCTCGGAAAGCAACTCGCCAAGGTGCGCGACCTGATGCACGCGGGCGAAGATGTGCCGGCGGTGAGGCCAGCGACGCCGATGACCGACGTGATCTACGAGATGTCGTCGAAGAAGCTGGGGATGACGACGGTGCAGGAAGACGGAAAGCTGCGCGGCGTAATCAGCGACGGTGACCTGCGGCGGCTGCTGGAGCGCGAAGGCGGCGCGGCGCTGAGCAAGACGGCAGGCGAGGCGATGAATGTGAAGCCGCGGACGATCGGCGCTGAAGAACTGGGCGCGAAGGCGTTAGCGATCATGGAAGAGCGCAAAATCACTTCGCTGGTAGTTGTCGATGCAGAGGAGCGCGTCGAGGGCGTGGTACATTTGCATGATTTGTGGGGAGTAGAGTTGATCTAGTTTCTACCGTCGGGATCGGCGGTGATTTCGGGGCAACTTCCATCAGCGATTCGGGTTGAAATGAATCAAGTTCCAACCAAAACCAATCAGTAAAAACTTGAACGGAGAATGAGAGATGAAGAAAGTTTTTGCGGTGTGTGCTCTTGCATTGGCGTTCCTGGCGGGTGCGGTTGTCTCCGCACAGGTGCGGGATTGGCACGATCTCGACGGAATCCACAAGCACGTGATTGAGTCCATTCACGAAATGGAACGGGCACGTGCAGCCAACCACTATGACATGCAGGGACATGGAGTGAAAGCCGAGGAGCATCTGCGCGCGGCAGAGCACGAGCTTGACCTTGCTATCCGTTCTGCCAGGGAAAGGTAGACGAACGTAGCATCAGAATCGGATCGGGCCACGCGTCTGGGTTCGTGCCTTCCATCCTGGCCGCAAACAGCGCGGCCAGGATGGGGCACCGCAGTTCGTGCAGCTACCAAAGAGCCTGTGGATTTTCACGCCAGGTCGAACCAGTCTGCGAGTTTATTGTCGAGTTCTTTCCACAGCATCACGGCAGCGGGGCCGCGCGGCTGTTCTGGCGGGAGCGTTAGATCCAGCCGCTCGATTCGGTCTTTTACGGTTCTCTTTGTTCCCAACAATATGAGGCGGGTGACGGTTCCCTCCCATTTGCCTATCTTCCCTTTTCGAAATGTGATCGTGCGTAATTCGTCTTCTGTCGGAATCGCGTCACCGGTCCAATCGAGAAGCTCGCACTCGGGGTAGGTGCCGCCCTTGTCCGTCTTGAGGGCGATCACGCGAAAGAGGGAGAGTTTGCCTGAAAGCAGCCGATAGGAAATCAGATCGCCAACCTGCCAGTCGCAAACTGCGACGACCTCGCGGCGAATCTATTTGGCGACGGGCTGCGGAGAGGTGAGCTGGATTCGAAGCTTCTGGAGGCCGGCGGCGCGACGCTTGCAGTCGCGCCCGGCGTCTTTCCATCGCACAAGATCGGAGCCCGAGTCGATGACGCGAAGGGCGTTCTCGAGCGTGGTGGAATCGAGGCGGCCGCATCGCCATTGCGTGGCTGCAAGGGCAAGCCAAACCACACCGGCCTGTTCGGGATCCGACAAAGAACTCGCGTATTCCTCCAGGACGCGCGCCGTCGCCTCCGGCCCGCTGAAGCCGTTTCCGAGGTGCTGGCGGTAGTCGTCGCGAACGTCGCAGGCCGTGTCGTCCTGAAAGATGCCCGTTCCCCATGCGCCCATGCTTCATACCATCTTCAAGGCTCGAGAATTTGGCAAGCAATTTCGCGTGTCGAAAACGAAGATGGCACATGTACGTTTTCGGATCTCCTCCGGGAAGGACGAAGGGCACTTTAGACGACGCGCGGAAGGCACGCGTTGCCGAACATTTAGAATGGAATCTGTCTCTTGATTGTCTTGCGTCTGAAGCAGGCCGGGGTGAGCGCTTGTGAATTCCCCTGGAACTCGGCAGACGGGAAAGCACGTAAGCCCTTTTCTATGCATCGTTGGTCAAAGCTCTTTGTCCCTACCCTTCGCGAGGCCCCGGCAGACGCCGAAGTGGCCAGCCACAAGTTCCTGCTCCGGGCCGGGTATATCCGGCAGCTTGGCGCGGGCATTTACAACTATCTCTTTCTCGGGCAGCGGTCGCTGAACAAGGTCATCGGCATCGTTCGGGAAGAGATGGACAAGATCGGGCAGGAGTTCTATTTACCCGGCATTCTGCCCCGCGAGCCTTGGGAGGAGAGCGGGCGCTGGACGGGCATGGGCGACAACATGTTTCGCCTGAAGGATCGCAAGGGCGCAGACCTGTGCCTGGGCATGACGCACGAAGAAATCATGACGGCCATTGCGCGCAACGAGCTGCGCAGCTACAAGCAGTTGCCGCAGATCTGGTATCAGATCCAGACCAAGTTCCGCGATGAACCGAGGCCGAAGTCGGGCCTGCTGCGCGTGCGGCAGTTCACCATGAAGGACAGCTACTCGTTCGATTTGAACAAGGAGGGGCTCGACAAGAGCTTTGACCTGCACGACGCGGTCTATCGCACCATCTTCAAGCGGTGCGGGCTCAGGTTTGTCGCGGTCGAGGCCGATTCCGGGGCGATGGGCGGGTCGCAGTCGCAGGAGTTCATGGTCTACACCGATGCCGGCGAGGACCTGATAGCAAGCTGCCCGGTGTGCGGCTATGCAGCGAATCTGGAAAAGGCAACGTCAAGGCTGGATCCCGTCTCCGAGATGGAGGCAACCGGAAGTGGAACGCCTGAGCTGGTGTATACGCCGGGATGCGCGGCGATTCAGGATGTGGCGGCGTTCTTCAGGATTTCGCCGGCGTCGGACGTCAAATGCGTGGCTTACATGGTGCTCAAGCGCGGCGGTTCAGGCGCGAAGGACTCGTGGCACGGAGTCGCGACGTTTTTGCGCGGCGATCACCAGGTGAACGAGACGAAGCTGCTGGGTGCCCTCGGCGGTGCGGAAATGCGCACCATGCAGGCCGAGGAGCTGCAGCAGTTTTTCAATGGGCCGGCCGGATATCTCGGGCCCGTTGGGTTGACGCACGGAGACAAGCCGCTGGGCGGTGGGCTTACGGTCGTGGTCGACAAGTCGCTCGAGGGCCGCAGAAATATGGTTTGCGGCGCGAACAAGCTTGACTATCATCTCCGGAATGTGACTCCGGGGCGTGATTTCACGTGGACGGTGATGGCTGATATCCGCAGCGTGAACGAGGGCGAAGCATGCCCCGTTGATCAATGTGGCGGCCGGTTGGTCGTAGGTAAAGCCGTCGAGGTGGGGCACATCTTCAAGCTGGGATACAAGTATTCTGAGTCGATGGGCGCGCGCGTGCTGGACCCCAACGGCAAAGAGGTTACGCCGATCATGGGGAGCTACGGCATTGGAATCGAGCGCATCCTGACTGCGGCGATCGAGCAGTCGAACGATGCGAACGGCTTCTGGCTGCCGGCGTCGATTGCGCCCTTCACCGTGGTGATAACCGTGACGAATGTTGCGGATAAGGCGCTGAAAGAAGCAGGCGAAAAGCTGGCGGCGGAGCTCGAGGCCGCGGGGCTCGACGTGCTGCTTGATGACAGAGATGAGCGCGCCGGCGTCAAATTCAAAGACGCTGACCTTGTGGGCATACCCTACCGCATCAATGTGGGCAAGAAGACAGCGAGCGGCCAGGTGGAGCTGGTGACGCGCTCGAATGCGAGCAGTGTGGATGTCGCGCTGGACGAGGTGGTAGCGCAAGTGAAGAAACGTGTGCAGGAAGAGAAACTTCTTGCTGAGAGCGCATGAGGCACAGCTAGGGGCACCCGGCAGGATTTGGGCACACGGTCAGTGCTGGAAGAAAATGTCGGATATTTCGTAACGGAGTTGAAGGAGAATCGATGGCATTAAAAGTCAGGCTGGAGAAACCGAAGTTGAAGCTTTCCTGGCCGAAATTCTCCTTGTCTTCGTGGCTGGTTCGCGGAGTGATTGCGGTTGTTCTCATCGCCGGCATCATCGGTTTCATCACCTTCACGTTCTACTACAGCAAGTACGCGCACATCGTGGATGATCGGCTGAAGCAGCCCCTCTTCGCCAACACAGCGAAGATCTACGCCGCTGCGCGCGAAGTGCGAGCCGGGCAGAAGATCAACGCGCACCTGATTGCGACGGAACTGCGCGAGGCCGGATATACGGTCGACGGGCTTTCAAACCCGTCGCAGATGGGAACGTTCACCGAGACCGGCGATTCGATCACCGTGCATCCGGGGCCGCAGTCCTATCATGCACCCGACGCCGCGACGATTCACACCCGCGACGGTATTGTGGACTCAATCGCGGATGAGCATGGGCAATCGCTCTCAAGCTACGAGTTGGAGCCGCTGCTGATCACGGGATTGAGCGAGGATGCGAACCGCACCAAGCGCCGCTTGCTGACCTACGACGAGATTCCGCAGAACATGGTGCAGGCGGTTCTGGCAATCGAGGACCGGAAATTCTTCGAGCATGGCGGAGTGAATTACTTCAGCATCATCAGTTGGGGCTGGCACGACATCATCGGCGACCGCAAGCATCGCGGCGGCGCATCCACGCTGACGATGCAGCTTGCCAAGCTTCTATTTGTGCAGGACACGGGCACCATCAAGTACAAGATCACGCAGATCCTGATGGCGTTCCACCTGGAGCACCGGTTTACCAAGAAGCAGATCTTCGAGGCCTACTCCAACCAGATCAACCTTGGCCAGAGAGGAAGCTTCTCGATCGACGGTTTCGGCGAAGCGGCGCAGGCGTATTTCGGCAAGGATGTTCGCCAGCTTGACCTGGCCGAATGCGCGTTGCTTGCGGGCATCATTCAGCGGCCGAACTACTTCAATCCGTTCCGCCATCCGGATCGCACCATCGAGCGGCGCAACATCGTGCTTGATTCCATGGTCGAGACCGGCGCGATCACCAAGGACCAGGCCGAGCGCGCCAAGGCGGAGCCGCTGCACTTGGTTCCGGGCAGCGTGGACGCCAGCGAGGCTCCGTATTTCGTGGACCTCGTGCGCGATCAATTGATCCAGAAGCTCGGTGAAACGGACTTCAACCGCGAGGGTTTGCGCATCTACACCTCGCTCGACCCGGATCTCCAGCGAGCGGCATCTGCGGCTGTCGATGCGAGCATGGCCTCGGTGGATGAGCTTGTGGACAAGAACCACGCACGCCAGAAGAAGCTGGGCGAGTCGTATCCGTATCCGCAGGTGGCTCTGATCGCCCTCAATCCGCACACAGGCCAGGTACTGGCGCTTGTGGGAGGCCGGGACTACGGAAAGAGCCAGGTAAATCACGCGGTAGCTACGCGCCCGACGGGATCAATCTTCAAGCCGTTTGTCTACGCAGCCGCCTACAACACAACGATTGCCGGAACACCGTTGCCGGGCCAGGAGAAGCCGTTTACCGCGGTGACAGTCCTGAACGACGAGCAGACCACTTACGAAGTTCCGGGCAGCGAGGATTACACGCCGCGCAACTACAAGGACGAATATCACGGCGAAGTGCCGGCGATTTATGCGCTCGCTCACTCCCTCAATAACGCGACGATCAGCCTGGCCTCCGAAGTAGGCTTCGACAATGTGGCGGCACTGGCTCGCGAAGCCGGCATCAAGCGCGCACAGGCGACGCCGTCGGTAGCGATCGGCTCGTATGGCGCTACGCCTCTCGACATGGCGGGGGCATACACGGTGTTCGCCAATGCGGGCGTACATATCGATCCCTGGATGCTGGCGAGCGTGCGCACACCGACCGGCGACGTGATCAATGACTTCCCGCCGACTTCAAAGCAGGTGCTTGATCCGCGTGTGGCGTACCTGACTACGAGCCTGATGGAAGGCGTGATGAACTTCGGCTACGGCTTCGAGGTACGCAAACGCGGCTTCATGGATCCGGCGGCCGGCAAGACAGGCACTTCGCACGATGCATGGTTCGCTGGATACACCACGAACCTGATCTGCATTGTGTGGATCGGCAACGACGATTACACCGATGTAAAGCTGGCCGGTGCTGTGGCCGCGGCGCCCATCTGGGCCGATTTCATGAAACGCGCCGTCAAGCTGCCACAGTACTCTGACACGCACGAATTCACGCCTCCTGACGGAATTCAGGTGGTGAGAATTGACAAGGTGACCAATCTTCTAAGCGATGATGCCTGCCCGGAGAGCTACGAAGCGGCGTTCCTTATCGGCACTGCTCCGACCGATACCTGCGATCATCCGGCTGACCACCGCAATATCCTGCAGAAGATCTTCGGGGTGGGGAAGCCCGGGAACTAGCGCGGTCTCCCTCCACGTATCAGCGTCGAGAAAGCTCGCAAGGCGGCTTTTTGAAGGCTCTAGTCCCGGATCCCTGGTCCATGAGCCCCTTCTTTACTTCACCAACACCCCTGCGGCGGGATAGATCTTTCCATTTGCGGTTGCATTGATCACCGGCAGGTCCGGCGTCGCCGTCAGCCACTCAATTTTGCCGTTGTGCAGGATGACGGTGTCTTCGGCTTTGCCGCCGCGGATGCTGGGGTTCCACGCGAAGGCCTGGTTTTCGACCACTGTCTCCTTGCCTTCGGGCGTGGCGACCCATTCGCGTTCGCCGTAGCCGGTGGGGCCGCCCTGGTGATGGAAGCGCTCCTCGCCCGGAAATCCTTCGGCGGTGTACGCGGCCTGCGCTACGCGGAACAGTTCGGCGGATGTGGCGCCGGCGTGCGTGGCATCGAGCAGCGCGGCATTCACCTGCGCGGCCGACTTGAAGCGCACTCCGAGTTCTGCCGGTAGTTCACCGAAGTGCACGAAGCGGGTGATCGAGATCGCGAGGCCCCACTTGCGGGAACAGAGGTTGAGCATCGCGTACTTCTTCAGGCGAGCGCCGCGCGCGACCGCATGCTTGTACTTGTAGATGCGATCGTCGACGGCATAGAGATAGACCGACGGCAGAATGCCGCGGCGAAGCAGGTTGGCGGCGGTGATGGCTTCGAGATCGTATTCGCTGAGGCCGGGCTCGACCTGGTGCAGCGACTCAACCGTCGCGGCGGCCGTTTCCGCGCCGAGCCAGCGATAGCGTGCGATCTCGGTTTCGCTTAGGGATGCGCGTAGCGGGTAGAGGTTCACCGGGGTCGCGCCGGGCAGCGGCGTGTCTGAGCCCAGCGCCCCGCCGGCAAGTTTTTGAGCCGCGGCAGCCGTGTCGTCGGCGTACCACGGAAAAAGAATGGGCTCGAAATCGAGAGCGCCGAACTCTTCATCGTGCAAACGCGGCGCTTCGTTTTCGGTGGTGAGGTAGTAGCGCTTGCCTCCGGCGGTCACCAGCAGCGATGCCACGCCGGTTTCGCAGGGCGTGGCCACGCGCAACTCGACAGCTCCGCCGGTGAGCCACGCTACGTTTTCATTGCGGCGAATGAGCACACCGCCCAGCTTCTGGCTGCGCAGATACTCGACAAGCTTCTCGTGTTTTGCGTCCAGTTCGGCGTTCCAATCAGCCTGCGTAACCACGGTGGTCCCGTTCACTTGAAGACTCTTGCTGATCCGCGTGGTCATGATTGCTGTCTCCATATGAATCTCCTCAAAGAAAGCAGGGCGCCGACTGCGACGTCAGCGCCCGAGTTGAAATTCGTTGCCGGTTGCAGCGCCTTTGCTTCTGCTCTCTGCAGAATCGATACGGCAGAGTCGCTTTTTCCTTAAGAGAAAGCCACCTTGCACGCTTTCTCGATACCAGCATGTGAAGCGAAACCGCTCTAGTCCTCGAGATTCGGGTGATAGTTACTCTCCCAGCCGAGGTGGCGCGCAGCCTCGTGCACCGACTTCGAGACGTCACTGAAGTTCGCAGCAACGTGATGTTCGAAGCCTTCGCGGCAGATGTATTTCAAGAGCTTCTGCAACTGCGGGATCTCCGCGACGCCCGCGCCGCCGAAGGTCTCGAGCGGATCGTCGGTGAAGCGGCCTGCGCCGGTGTAGCCGCGCACGATGCCGCGGCGATCGTCGGTGGAGTAGCGTGCGAAGCTCATCGCGCCGGCCTTCACGCGGCCCACGCAGGTGCCCATTGTGTTCAGCTTGCCCACCGTGCCGGCGATGATCTCCTGGTAGTCCATCCTGACGTCTTTGAAGAAGTGCTTGGGCAGGTTGGAACAGTGGAAACAGACGCACTTGTTGGGATCGCTGCCGTAATTATTATTCCAGTCCAACAGAGCGGAGGGCGTGCCCGAGGCCAGCGCCATCATGTACATGCTCAGCGTGCCGGGCACGTCGACTTCGCAGGCAGATGGAATCAGCTCGTTCGACATCATGCTCATGATCGTGCACGGAACGACGCCGAAGAATTCCTCCATCGAGGTCCAGCACTGTACGGCGCTGATGGTGACGTGCGCCTGTTTCATCCAGCCGTCGATCACCGCGCCGAGCTTGGCCATCTTCAGAATCGCCTCCTCCGGAATCCCCGAGGTCGTCACGTACTTCTTGATGGCAGCGAGCTTGGCCTGCGCGGCATCATCGTTGTCCTTCATGCGATTGATGCGGCCGAAGATCTCGGAGAGATCGATGGTCTCAATCGTGATGCCGCTGGTCTCGAAGATGCGCTCGGAGTAGCGGACCGTATTGAAGGCCGTGGGCCGCGCACCGATGGCGCCGATGCGCAGGTTCTTGAGGCCCTTCACGATGCGGCAGACCGCCGAGAACCACTCGAGGTCAGCCTTGAACTCCGCCGAAGTGAGAGCCTCGGTGTGCAGGGTGGTCAGCGAGTAGTTGATGCCGTACTGCATCATGTTGTTGCAGCACGACATCTTGCCGCAGAAGCTGTCGCGGCGCGTCGCGATGGTCATGGCTTCGGAGCGATCGGGTGTGGCCTGCACCAGCACCGGTACTTTCAGTCCAGACAGCCGGATCGCGTCGACGATGCCCCTCTCTTCACCGAAGTTGGGCAGCGTGACGATGATGCCGTCAATCTCTTCGGCATGCTTTTTGAAGAGTTCTGCGCAGTGCTGGGCCTCGGTGTACGTCTCCACCGCGCCGTATTTTGATTGCTCGGGACCGAGGACGATTGCGCGCGCTCCAGCGGACTCAAGTACCGAGATGATTTCTTCGCGTCCGCTCTTGGCCAGGTGATCAGGAAAGAATCCGCGGTTGCCAACGATAACGCCGAATGTCATTTGTCTTTGTGTTGCCATCTTTTTGCTCCTTGAATGCATCGCCGCGTGCACGGCTTGAATATCCCCGCCATTCCAGCTCCTGGCCGCGGGTGTGGTAAGGCGCCGGGCAATTCTTCGCCCGGCGAAGGACTTTACTTGTTGCTGCGCCCCGGGCGGAACTTGACCAGGTACAACACACCGAGAAGCAGGAGAATCGCGCCCCACCACACCGGCGTATGCAGAGTGGCGAGCTGCACATTGGCCAGGGTGCCTGTGGCAAGCTCATACAGCCCGTACCCCAGAATCATTGCGCCGTAGACGGTGAGCATCACGCCGATAAAGAACCAAATAGGAATTCCAGAACCATGCATTTCGCTAATCCCTTCCTCTCTCGCAATCGGCACGGAAAGCTGCTCCCGGCCGGATGATCCCTCGTCTGCTACCAGAACAGAATGTTGAGGACTGCAAAAATAACAACCACGAAAATCGCCCACATCCACTCATTCTTGTAGAACGGAACCGGCTCTTCCTTGGGCAGAACCGTTGCGCCATAGACCAGTCCGTCGAGTTCACCAACCGGCCTGGGCTTGGTGAGGAGACTGACCACAACCACGACAATTGCGGCAAAGATGAATGCCCAAAGCGCGCGGAAGACATTCTCGGCCATCGGTTTCGCGTCGGGCGAAAGCGCGATGTTGGCCAATGCAGCGGGGTTGAGCTTGACCCACATAAACAGGCTGGCGGAAAAGACGATACCGAATAGGAGGCCCAGAAATCCGGCCAGCTTCGTAGCGCGTTTCCAGAACATGCCAAAAAGAATGACGGCCAGTAGCGGCGCGACAAAAATGCTGAACAGCGCCTGCACGTAGTCCATGATGCCGTGCATTTTCATCACCAGATAGGCGGCGCCGATGGACACAAGCACGCCTATGAAGATCGACAATCGCCCCACCAGCACGTAGTGACTGTCGGAGCCCTTGTTGTTGATCAGCGGCTTGTAAATGTCGTATGTCCACACCGTTGAAAAGGCGCTCACGTTGCCCGCCATGCCGCTCATGAAGCCGGCGATCAGCGCGGTGATGCCCAGGCCCAGCAGGCCCGGCCCCATGTAGCGCACCATCATCAGGGGCAGCGCCTCGTTGTAGCTGTGCAGTTCCGTTCCCGGGGCCGCGCTCAGAACCTTTTGCTGATAGGCCGCGGGAAGCGTGCTCTTCGTCTGCATTGCCGCCTGACAGCTTGTGTCATCCGCGATGCCCTGCCCGCTGGAACTTGCCGCGCAGGCTTTCACGACATCTTCGCCGACCAGTTGCCGGCGGCTGTTGTCAGGATTTTGCAGTACCACCAGGCCAAGCAGGCCCGGGAGGATAACGATGAACGGAACGGCCATCTTGAAGAATGAGCCGATGATCGGAGCCATGCGTGCCGCGCGCAGGTTGTGGGCGGCCAGCACGCGCTGCACGACAAGAAAATCGGTCGTCCAGTATCCGAAACTGATTACGAAACCGAGGCCGAAGACAATGCCCGTCCAGTGGACTCCCATGGGATTGGCGGCAAAGTGTCCGGTGTCGCGCCATAGGTGAAAGTAGCTATCGGAGTGCATATTGGCGATGATCTGCCTCTTCAGACCATCGACCCCGCCCGCCTGGATCATGCCCAGGATGGGCACCAGCAATGCGCCGCCCCAGATGAGAACAAACTGCAAAACCTCGTTGAAAATGGCCGAGCGCAGCCCGCCAAGGCCGACATACAGCGCAACCGCGATTGAGGACACGAAGATGCTGAACGAAATGTTCCAGCCCAGCACAACCTTCATGACCACGGCCATGGCGAACATATTCACACCGCTCATCAGGATCATCTCCGTGGCGAAGGAGACTGCGGCAACGCTACGGGCGCGCCCGTCGTAGCGGAGATCGAGGTAGCCGGGAACGGAGTGGGTCTTGCAGACATAGTAGAACGGCATCATCACCAGGCCCAGGAAGAGCATCGCGGGAATGGCGCCGATCCAATACCAGTGCGTTGCGAGGATGCCGTACTGGTATGCCGACCCGGCCCAACCCATCAGCTCCAACGAGCCGAGATTCGCGGAGACGAAACTCAGGCCCGCGATCCATGCCGTCATCTCGCGGCCGGCCATGAAGAATTCTTCACTGGTGTTCGACTTACCCTTCAGGTAGAAGCCGATCCAGATCACCATCGCGAAGTAGATGGCGATAACCGCGATGTCGAGCCCGCTAAGGCGTGCCAGGGGAGATGCTGCAAAGGCCAGAAGAGAAGGTGTGTGGGCCACTGCGAAGGACGTGCTGCTTGCTGGGACCAATCCGAACATTGTGTCACCTGAACATTTAGCGATTCGTTCGAGAACCGCTCGAACGTTCGCGATTAGTAAATGGGTTTACTCCTGCACTTGTCAAGTATTGAAACAAAAATGCCGGAAGCGGAACTGCAGGGCGTCGAAGCTGGTGCGAGATTCGCGTCGACTTCTTGAGTATACGTTTTCTCAGACGGAGTCTACCACACCAAACCGTGCTCATCATACGATTTTGCGTTGCCACCGAAATGAAGCTCGATTCAGGACTGAATACCTCCATTTACTGCTTGTTTTTGACGCGCCGGAACTATAGGTTTGGATATGGGATTGTTTTCCCCTTTCTCCAATCCCTCCGTTCTCCGGCTTAGCGATTCGCCGCGCATTCCGCGGTTCTCTGTCCAAAATGATTTCCACCATAAGGAGTTTTGCCGATGTACCCGACCGTCGACCCAGTAGCTCCTGCAGGAATTTCACGCCGCAGTTTCTTCCGTTTCGCCGCCGGGGCATCCGCGCTTGCCGGCATCCCGATCCTGACCGAAGCGCACCTTGCGCTCGCTGACCGGCCAAGGTTTGCCGATCCGAACAAGGGCATTCACATCGATGCGAACGAGAACCCGATGGGCCCTTCGGATGCGGCACGGCAGGCAATCATCAACATCACTCCGCGTGGCGGGCGCTACCTGTTTACCGGCGAGGAGGAGCTGGCTGCGCTCTTCGCAAAACAGGAGGGGCTGAGCCCGGAGTCGGTGATTCCGTTTGCCGGCTCGAGCGAGCCCCTGCATTTCACGGTGCTGTCCTTCACCGGCAAGGACAGGCCGCTGGTGATCGGCGACCCCGGCTACGAGGCGCCGATGTGGGCGGCGCAGGTGAGCGGTGCGCCGATCCTGAAGGTGCCGCTCGCCGATCCGAAGGGCGAAGCCCGGCACGACATCAAAGCCATGCTTGCCGTGGCCTCGAATCCCGGCGTCATCTACATCTGCAACCCCAACAATCCGACGGGCACCTGTACGCCGCGCAGCGACATTGAATATGCGGTAGCCAATGCTCCGAAAGACACGGTGCTGCTCATCGATGAGGCCTATATCCACCTGTGCGATGCGCCGCGTTCGCTGGACTTCGTGAAGGAAGGCAGGAACGTCATCGTGCTGCGGACGTTCTCGAAGCTCTACGGCATGGCGGGCATCCGCATGGGATTCGCGGTCGGCCGCCCCGATCTGCTGAAAAAGATCTCGTCGCTCGGCGGAATGAACGCAATGCCTATCACCGCGGTGGCCGCGGCCAAGGCAAGCCTGATGGATCCTGACCTGGTGCCGACACGCAAGAAGATCATCGCCGACACGCGCGAGCAGACGCTGGCATGGCTGAAGAGCCAGGGCTACGCCTGCACGCCGTCGCAGAGCAACTGCTTCATGCTCGATGTGCGGCGGCCCGGCAAGCAGGTGCAGGCTGCGCTGGCGTCCAGGGACATGTACGTGGGACGCATCTGGCCCGCATGGCCGAACAGCCTGCGCATCACCGTCGGCACGGCGGATGAGATGATGGCCTTCCGCAAGGACTTTGCCGAGGTGATGAACAGCAACACCGCGGGCCTCGTTCCCCCCAGGATGCCGCGGCGGTTGGAGGGACGGGCGTTTACGCACATGTCGTAAAGCAGTGGCCGGTTGTCAGTGAAAAGTGGACAGTGAAAAGCCCCGTCTGAGGACGGGCTTTTTGCTGGGCGGCGGAGACGTCAAGCGCAGGCTAATCCTCATCGCCCCAAGTCGCTGAAAACGCGCAACAAAAACTCCCGATGGGATTGCACTCAATTCCTGCTCGCCGGTGCACAATGGAACTGTCTGGAGCAAGGTTCTGCACGCTCCGTCGCGTCTGCTGCCGAATACACTCAATTCTGCCACCAAATAAAGTCCGATCCTGCCGGCCTGCTTCCACGCGTTACACTCGGATCCTGCCACTGGCGGTTTCAGGTGGAAGAGACAACCTCAACCCTGCCGGAGGCGGGCTCAATGTTTACTAGTTCATACCTGACGAGTTGACGGTAATACGACCGGAGCGCACCAAGATCAAATCGGGATCTTACAATTTCGGTTCAACGAACAACGTGGAAAGTCCGTCTCCAGCGCGTGTCTGGGAAGAAATGCACCAGAACGTGGCCGATCCACGCGAGCTTGTGACCGAATCCTGTTTGTTCAAGTTGCCCGTCTGCGGCCTCGAACGACCAATAGTTGAAAAGTGGACGGCCAAGTATGTTAGCGCGCGGCACGAAGCCCCAGTAGCGCGAGTCCAGGCTGTTGTGCCGGTTGTCGCCCATCATGAAATACATGCCGGGTGGAACCACCAGGTCGCCGTCCTGGATATAACTCGAGAAGTTCACGGCCCACGACTCTGTTGACCCAGGCACCTCGGCTGGAGGTACTGCGGGGAAATCGTCGAGGAACTCGTTGAAGTTATCCGTCGTTGTTGGCTGCGCAAATCCCACGGGCTGTGCAACACCATTAGCAATCACAATGCCGTTGCGTAGATGAATATGATCTCCCGGTACGCCAATCAACCTCTTCACCAGGGGGGTGTATTGTGGTGTTCCGTCGGCGTCAGTGGCATCAATACCAGGCTGATTGACGGGCTTGAGGAAGACCACGATATCGCCGCGCCTCGGCTCGCGATACCTGATGAGCGGCATCCATGAAGCAGGCGGCATTAGCGTGATCCGGTCGACGAGCAGGTGATCGCCTACGAGCAACGTGTTCTTCATCGAACCCGACGGAATGACGAAGTTCTGAGCTAAGAAGGTCAGAATAAATAGGCCCACCACCAGAACTGAGCAGATGCTGGCCAGCGCTTCGAAAGGAGTCTCCTCCTGATTGATCTTGGCGGAAGCCGCGGCCTTCGTTGAAACAGGAGAAATCTTCGTCGCTGGACTCATCCAAAGGCTCCTCAGGAGGCTGGCGAGCCCCAGGGCGTTCGCCAGCGGTCACTTCAAAAGGGATGATTTCATGTACGTTCGATTGTCGTCGAGTTTGCGTCTTGACCGGAGTCTATCAAATCCCTGTGCAAGTAGAATTCTCTGGATGATTCGGCGTGCGAGCGGGTTGTGGGCGACTCGGACCTTTGAAATCTCTTCGCCCCGGATTTTGCGCCTTTGCACCAAACATGTGGCGTGTGGCGTTTCCAGGCATTGCAAACAGACGAATCGCGGTTGGCAGGATTGATTGTCAGAACGAAGTGTTACCAGCTGGTAAACAGCCCCACACCGGACTCATTGGTCCGATGAGTTGATCGAAAGTCCGTTGTTCAGCCCAATTCCGGATGTGGCAGCATTTGCAGCAAAGGACTATATTCATCAGTCTGCCTGCACCGCCCCCCCCGGGGGGGTGTTTTGTTTCACTTTTCATCGCCTTTTATAAACACAAGTATAACTGTATCAATCACTTGATGCGATAAGGCACGCACCGATCCTGCACATATTCCGGTGCATTTCAGAGTGAAGTGTGCACCAGGATTCACCTGAAACCGCTTCAGCGCGCGGGCTCCGATTCCACTGTGCGTGAGGGACGTTGAGTCATTGCAGACGTCTACGTGCGATGCCGGCCGCGGAGCGCGGCCGGCATCGTGGTGAGAGGGATGGATTGTTTAGAACGTGATCTTCAGTGCGAACTCGGCGTTCAGCGGCTCGCCGGGGCCGATACCCGGGTTGCCGAGGTAAGGTCCGAGCGTCGATCCGATCACGCCGCCTTCTCCAGTCTGCGGGAAGCCGACGGGAGCGAGGTTGTTCCGATTGAAGATGTTGAAGACGTTGACGCTGAACTGCGAAGTTACGCGCTCCACAATCGGCGTGTTCTTGAAGAAGGCCACGTCGACTGCCGAGTAGCCGGGGTTGTAGTTCTGTCCGCGGCGAGTTGGCGAGTACGTGCTCAGCGGCGCATCGGCGAACGCTGTCGGGCTGAACCACTGAACGACACCGCCCGAGATAGAGTGGGAGACGCCGGCGGTCGGATCCGTCACCATTTGCACGGCGCGATCGGCTCCATCTCCATTGCCGCTTGGGTTGTTGGAGGAAACCACGGTGTACGGAGTTCCGCCATGGAAGGAGAAACCGGAGTTGATCTCCCATCCTTTGGTCAGGCGCCCCGGACCCCTGAAGCTCGGCACCTGGTAGTTCACATAACCGGTGAGCGTGTTTCTGACGTCGAAGTCGGAGTTGCCGTACTCAGCCCTTTCGTTGTTCGGATCCTGCGGAGCGTAAGGCAGCAGGCCGGTCTCGTAGTCCAGCGCATGGCCCCACGTGTAGGCAAGCTGCGAGGTGAGACCATGCCAGTTCTGCGCGCGCAGCGAGGTTTGCATTGAGTGGTAGATGGATCCCAGGTTGCTGCGCTCCTCGGCGATGACCCCGAAATTCGGGAACTGGCTGAAGTAGGGACGCGAGCATTGCAACGCATTTCCCGGCACACCCAACGGATTGCTTGAACTGGGCGCCGTGGCGCCGCTGTATTGCGGCGGGCAAGTAGTGGAGTTGTAAGGCACGGGCGTATTCAGCGCGCCGAGCGCACCCGGGTTGATATCGAACAGACCCAGCAAGTGCGTTCCCTTCGTTCCAACGTAGCCGAGCTGCCACACAACCGACGGCGTAAAGCTATGCTGCAGGTTCAGATCGAAGTTTTCAGTGTATGCGGGACGGAAGTTCCGATCGAAGGTAGATACCTTGACCAGACTCTGCCCTGCGAGTGCCTCGCTTAACGTCTGAAAGATTGGGGTTCCCGAGGAGACGACTATGTTATTCGCCCCAGCCTGCGCGACCTGCTCTGAGCCGGCGGGGTTCAGACCCGGACCGAAGACTGAGATGATCGTGGAGCCGTTGTTCTGCAGAACCGACTTCATGTAGATGGAGTCGTAGTAGAAGCCGAAACCGCCGCGGAGAACGGATTTGGAGTCGATCTGATATGCGAATCCGATGCGAGGGCTGAAACCGCCCCAGAACTTGTTCCAGAGGTTTGGAACATCCTTGCCGACCACGGCGAGTCCTGTCGGAAGAGACGGGTCAAACACCGAGAGATTCTGAAAGTCGGAATGCACGGGCCCCTCGTAGTCGTAACGGACTCCGCCATTCAGGCTGAGATTCTTGGTGACTTGCCATGCGTCCTCGCCCCACAGCGAAAACGTGTTGACGAAAACCTGGCGCTTCGGGTTACCTACAACGTTCTCTGAATTGGTCGGGTCAAAGCAGCCGGAGAGAAAGTCTGCGAGAAAGAGAACGTTCGCATCGAAGTTGTCAGATGAGCTGTATCCGGGAGCAGACGTGCCGAAGTTCTGGGTTGCGAGCGAATCGCACGCGGTCAGCGACGGATTGGCGCCGGTCTGCTTGCCGAGCGCATAGCTCCACGGGCCCTGCGTGGAGTCGAAGTAGATGGTGCCGCGCTCGCCGGTCTGGTAGAAATCGTCCACCTGTGCCTGGCGGAATTCGCCGCCAAACTTCATCTGGTGAGCACCCTTGGTCCACGACAGAGCCTCATCGAGGTGGCCGGTGATGTCGTTACGTCCTGACGGAGCAGTCACCCCGAGGGGATCGAATCCGCTGCCGCCGGCGGTCAGGCCGGAGCTGGCTGCCGTTGGACCAATAATCAGGTGCGGCGCGCCTGCGAGAGCAGGATCGGTGACGCCCGTGTCCAATCCGAGCCCAACCGGGTTGAAGTCCGTTTCAGCGTCGGAGAAGACCTGGTTGAAATAGCTGACTCCGGCGGAAAGCTGGTTGGTCATGGAGTTTGTGAGAACCCGATTGTAGACCAGCGAATAGTTCTCCACGTGGATCGGCGCATTCTCGAAATAGGACGACAATGCTGACGATGTGGGCGCGGTCTGTGTGCCCTGCCCGACGAACCAGCTGGCCGCGAGGTGATCTTTCGAGGTCAGTTGCTCATCGAGCTTGATGATGCCGTTGAAGCTATGGCCGGTCAGGTTGCCGGTCGCGGTGTAGTTGTCGGCGACCGCTCCCCCATTGAGAGCATTGGAAGGCCACAGACCCTTCAGGTTTCCATTGCCGTAAAGCAGGTTCTTGGACACCGGGTTCTCTGGAATGCCGTAGTAGCTCAGGACCTGCAGCGCTGCGTTTTGGTATGCGGTCGAAGGCTCGGTCGCCTTGCTCTCGGCGCCGATAAGGAATCCCTGGTGTTCGCCGCCAATGAAGAAGAAGGTCCTGTCTCTCCAGATCGGTCCGCCGATGGAGAAACCGTAGTGCTGGTTGCGCGTCTTGGTGTCGACGCCGGTAAACGGGTTGGAGTGCTGGAAGAATTCATTGTGGTTGAAGTAGTACCCAGAACCGTGAAGCGAATTCGTGCCCGACTTGATCGTCAGATTCGCCGTGCCGCCCGAGTTGCGCCCGAGGCCGGCTGAGCCTGCCGTCTCAAACGAGAAGTTCTCGATGGCATCGATGGGCAGAATCACGCCCGCGATCGCTGACACACCGCCCTGGTTGACTGCGGGAATGTTCCACCAGAGGTCGTTGTTGTCGGTGCCTTCAATCTGCCAGTTCACCGAGTTCGACCTAGTGCCGTTGACGCTGGCCATGCCGGCGCCGCCGCCGGTTGAGAGGCCCGCGAAACCTGGTGTCTGCGACAGCATCTGCGTAAAGTCGCGACCGCTGTTTGGCAGATTCTGCACCACCTCTTCGGGAAGCGCAGTCGATTGCGTGTCCGTAACGGTGTCGAGGGTCAGCGAGTTCGCGGTGACCTCAACGGTTTCGCCCAGGCTGGCAACTTGGAGCTTGACGGGCAGTATGTAGACCGATGCCGCGGTGACGGGGACCTTGTCGACCTTCACCTTTTCGAATCCTGCGGCTGAAACGGTGATGGTGTAGGCGCTCACCGGCATGTTGGTGAACGCAAACTCGCCTGCGCTGGAGCTGACTGCCTTGTAGCTGAGATTCGTGGCGTTATCGACTGCCGTGATCTGGGCTCCGGGAACGACAGCGCCGGACTGGTCGGTAACCGTTCCGCTGATGCCGCCACGAAATGTTTGGGCAAGGCTGTTGATCGGGACTGCGACTGCAAGTGCAGCCGCTATGAGAATTGCACCGAGTACACTCCGGGTACGTCGCTGAAGCATTTGCTCTGACCTCCAGAAGCCTAAGTGAAGTTGTGTGACTGCACGTCTCTTTACAAGTCCATCGCGGATGGCGTTAAAGGTCCACGCACGGCTTATCGCTCTTTTGAGTATTCAGGGGGATGGAATGTGTGGGGGGATTCCATTCCCCACGATAGTTTGCGAACGAATAAAGAATCAATAAGGAAACATCCGCTAAATGCATTTAGCGATCCGCTGATTCTTGCAAGGAAGTCCGACTGGGTGCGACAAATCCGTTCCGCCGGGGGAAAAGGACTATCATCCTTTTCGGAGCCAAGGATTGCCGGGGACGCGCGGTGGAATTCGATGTGATTTGACTCACCGCGACCCGTGCTCCGCGGCACATCTCGGCGTTGGCTTCGGTGCGACGCTTTTCGCGTATAAGGTGCTGCCATGTCGGATGCCGGCCTCAACCGATGGGCCCAACCGGGCGTGATCCTGGTCGCAACAGACCTTACCGACCTGGACCGGCTGTTTCCCTTTGCGCTTCTGCAGGCGCAGCAGGCGAACGCGCGCATGATCCTGCTTCATGTTCTGAGCGCCGGGGCCGGTGTTGCGGCCGACGCCGCGGGCATGCCGTACTACGATCCGGCAGGCGCGATCGATTTTGCAGTCAAGACACTTGAGCCATGGAGAGCGAAGGCGCGCGGGCAGGGGACCCTGTGCGACGCCGTGGTTCGCGAAGGACACCCCGCACAACAGATCATTACTGCCGCACGCCAGTTCAAGGCGGATCGATTGGTTTTGGGGACTCGGAGCCGGAGCAAGGTTAGCAAGCTGCTCCTCGGCTCTGTCGCAGAACAAGTGCTGCGCTCGGTAAACCTCCCGGTCATGACCGTGGGACCCGAGGCTCATCTCGAGGTGGGCAGTGACGCCCGGCAAAGGGTCGTCTTGCATGCCACCACATTACGAGAGACCTCAAGCCCGAGTGCAGCACTTGCCTGCCGGATCGCCGTAAGCCACAAGGCGAGACTCGTTCTGCTGCACGTGCTGCCGCCGATCGATGAGATGCAGCGTGAGCATCTTCCCACCGGGCTGGATTCGACGGCGATGCGCGAACTGCGCATTCTTGCGGCGGAGGTCGGCGCTTCGGAGTGGTGCTGCGCGCAGGTCGAAGCTCGCGTGGCCCACGGGCATCCTGCCATCGAGATCCTGGCGGCCTCTGTAGAGCTTGGCGCGGAGCTCATTGTTCTGGGATCGACGCACCGCTCGGTGCTTCACAGCCTGACGCACGATCGCACCGTGTATCGCGTACTGGCCCATGCGCGCTGCCCGGTACTGACGCTGCGCGATGCAGACGAAGAGCTGGAGCCATTCCCGGCGGAGCAAGACAAGATCAGCCTGTAAGGCAATCGAAAACAACGAAGTGGCATACGCGCATCAGGATGCTGTCGATCTCGAGTAGCTGTGCGGGAAGCTTAGGCAGTGAGGCGCTCGAGTTGTTCGGGCTTGGAGATGGTGAGGGTGGCGCCCTTGATGATGATCCACTGGTCGCGGCGGAACTGGTTGAGCAGGCGCGTAACGGTTTCGCGCGAGGTGCCGGCCATGTTGGCGATCTCTTCGTGGGTGAGCGCCATGGTGAAGCGGATCTCGGGTTTGCCGTTGGATGCGGCGCGGCCCCAGTCGAGCAGCAGGCGCGCCAGGCGCCCGGCGGCGGAACCGGAGAGCGCCAGCCGCTTGGCATCGTGAAAGACGGTGAGGTATTCGCCGGAGAGCGATTGCGCGGCGTGCATGCTGGCGATGCCGTGGCGGCCCAGGAAGTCGATGAACTCCTGCTTGCGTATCGTTTTCACCTGGCAAGGTTCGATGGCCTCGGCGGTCACTTCGTGTGGAACGTTGGCCAGAACCGCGCTGAGGCCCATCACGTCGCCGGGACCGGCAATCTTAAGGATCATGGTCTTGCCGTCGCGCGAAGTGGACGAGATTTTGACCTGGCCGAAACAGATAATAAAGACATTTCGCGCCGGATCGCCCTCGGTAAACAGCTTTGCACCCCTCGCATGGCTCATCATGATTCCGATATTGTCAAAATCCTGGAGGGCTTCAGGTGTGAGATTGCAAAACATCCGCAGATGGCGGTGCTCGCAATTAAGACAATCTTCTGGAGGGTGATGAGAGTGCAGTCCGGCCATACGTATTCCGTGGTCTAGCTAAAAGTATATCCCAGTTCTTTGACTCAAGACGGAACAGTTGGAAACGAAAGCACTTTCTTCCCAGATAATTTCCGGGCTCAAACAGTCCAAATTGGCTCGCGCGGAGCCGAAACTCAGGCCTCGGGAGCTCCGCTGGTGCGACGCCGGATTCCTGCCGTTCGTGTGGCGCAGCACACGCTATATGCTCTTGATACTTCACGGGCTAGCTCCTCGAGGAGTTGCATCCTGAGGGGCGGGTACGACTGGAAAGCGCGCTGAAGCGCCTCCCTGGGCAAGCGCATCACCATGCCTTGGGACTGCGCGGTCAGTGTGTACGTATGACGTACGTCTCCCAACATGGCCGCCAATTCCACCACCTCTCCAGCCCGCACCGTTCCCAGCGTAAGCCGCGCATCGAGCCGTGCTGCCTTGCGGAGCAACTGGCCGGTGATGACGACGTAGAGACCCTGGCAGATGTCGTTCTGATGGAAGATGACATCGCCGGCATCGAATTCAATGCACTCGGCGGAGGCGCTCAGCAAGTTGCCGATAGCGGGTGGACAAGCCAACAACTCCGCGATCGGGTGTGACGCGGCAACATCGCGCCGCTCGGTGATAGCTGCTGGTTGCATGGTCCCGACTCCTCTTGCCTCTTTCCGGTACACGATCCAGCTGCGAGTTTGTTCAGCTGCAATTCTCACGTCCGCATCCCTCCGGTTTCGTCCTACTGTTCGAAACTCGGAATCACGAAATCCCATGTGCGACAACTCTCTTCAGAACAGACTTTGATCTGAATGAGAGCATGGAGCGCTCGATGTCAATCTCTTCTGGGCTTCGTTGACTTGAGCAGATCAATCTTCCTGCCCCCCCTTGCGTGCTCAGCAGGGCACACTGGTACAGGTTTCTGGCTCCCCCGCGACGGTCGCCGTCGCCGGAGGCACGCAGAGCACGGGCACGCGCGACCGGGCCAGCAGCGTGAATGCAGTGCCGTGCGGTCCCGGGGTTTCGCTGGTTCGTTTCACTCCAATCACCAGCACACTTGGATGGTACTGTCCGATCGCCTCGACCATGGCATCGCCGGGCTTGCCGTCCTTGACGATGCAGCGCATCGGGAAACGGCCGTAGCTCTCCACCCCGAACTGCTCGATGGTTGTCGCCAAGGGGTTTAAAAACGCCACAGCTTCCTCGGGACGGCGGGCGTGGACGACTACCAGTGTCCGGTGAAACGTCTCTGCCAGCGAGCATGCGGTGCCGACCGCTTCGGGTGTGGCTTTGTTGCGCTCCATCGCCAGCATCACCGGACCGCCGGGCACCGGGCGAAAAGCCCCGGCGTTGTAGTCGGCGGCTATGGCGAGCACGGGGCACGGCGCCAGCCGCACCAGGTACTCGGCGACCGCGCCCACGAGCACCGGACCGGCTCCCTGCCTGCCCTCGGTGCCGATGACGATAAGGCCGGCCCGGTATTGGCGGGCAATGTCCACAAGCATCCGCGCGACCTCGCCCTGGCGAATCTCGGAGTGGCTGTGAATGCCCTCTCGAATCAGGTCGGCAGCCATCTGGTCGAGGGCGGCGCGGGCCTGCTCCGTGAGGTTGCTAAGCACTTTGCCGGGCACGGAGACCACCGAAGCATAGTCCAACGGATCTAGACCGTGTGCCAGCACGATGCGGGCTCCGTAGGCAACGGCCAACTTGCGCGCGTACTCCATGGCAGCGTCTGCGCGACCATCAAGGTCCGTCGCCACGACTATGGTTGTCAAACCGGTTCCGAAACTCATAAAGTTCCTCTCCGCGCCAAGCTTCATGGCACGGCGTGCGCCTGTCGATCCGGGGCCTAATGGTTACAGAGTCTGCGCCTGCACGATGAGTGGAGCAGTGACACCATTCACCCCATCCTGTGACTGTGGTCACAAATTCAAGCAGACGTGCAACTTACCGCGAGGGAAATCTGCACGTTCCGCACTGTGGGATGTGCGCGGGATCGTATACACGGATGAGCCGGATACGTTAGGCTTCTTTTCGTCATGAAAAACCCGAGGAAAGCTGCTACTCAATCGTTTGTTCGCGTGCGCCGCGCGAGCCTGCCCCTCACCCTTTTGGCGTGCCTGTTGTGGCTGCCAGGCCTCGCTTCGGCACAGGCCCCGGCAACCACCCCAACGAGCACTGACCGCCTGTCGGGGGCCCCGGCAACCGATTCGCCGGCCATTGAAGCCAAGGCGAAGGAATTGCTCTCGAAGCTGACGCTGGAGCAAAAGATCAAGCTCATCGGCGGCGTGGATGAGATGTTCACTAATGCAATACCGGCAATTGGACTTCCCCGCTTCAAGATGTCGGACGCCTCGGTGGGCGTGCGGACATGGGGACCCACGACGGCCTATGCCGGCGGCGCGGCCCTGGCAGCCACGTGGGATCCGCACTTTGCCGAAGAGCTGGGCGCGAGCCTGGGACGCGACGCGCGTGCCCGGGGCGTCAACTTCCTGCTCGGCCCGGGCGTGAATATCGCGCGCTCGCCGGTGAATGGCCGCAACTTCGAGTACCTCTCCGAAGACCCGTACCTCAATAGCTGGCTGGTGGTTCCGTTTATCCGGGGCGTGCAATCGCAGGGCGTGAGTGCCACGGTGAAGCACTACGCGCTCAACAACCAGGAGTACAACCGGCACAATGTGGATGTGGAGGCGGATGAGCGAACGATGCGGGAGATCTACCTGCCCGCGTTCGAGGCTGCCGTAACCAGGGGCCAGGTGGACGCCGTGATGGATTCCTACAACCTGATCAACGGCCAGCACGCCACACAGAGCGAGTTCCTGAACCTCAAGGTGCTGAAGGGCGAATGGGGATTCCAGGGTGTGCTGATGTCGGACTGGGATGCGACCTACGACGGCGTCGCCGCTGCGAACAACGGGCTGGACCTTGAGATGCCTGGGCCGCGCTTCATGAACGAACAGACGCTGGCGCCGGCGGTGAAGAACGGCACGGTCAAAGAGGCGACGATCGACGACAAGGTTCTGCGCCTGCTTCGCCTGGCGCTCCGCTACGGCTGGCTTGACCGGCCGCAGTTCGACCCGGCTGACTCGACCTACTCGGTGGCCGACCGCTCGGTTGCACTAAAAGGCGCCCTGGAGAGCATCACGCTGCTCAAGAATGAGGGACATATTCTGCCTCTCAATGCCGCAAAGGTGAAAACCATCGCCATCATCGGTCCGGATGCCTGGCCTGCGGTGACGGGCGGAGGAGGTTCGTCGCAAGCCGATGCATTTCAGCCGGTCAGCATCGTAACGGGGATTGCCAACCTCGTCGGCCCGGATGTGCATGTGCTCTACACGCGCGGATTACCGGAGATGAACGACGTCTTCTGGCAGACCCACTGGGAGCCGGGGCTGAAAGAAGCAACCTATCCGAGCAAGGACTTCACCGGGACTCCGGTGACCGAGAATGTACACGACATCAACAATTACAAGCCGGAGTGGTGGGGGCCGGAGGACAAGACGCCGCGCAGCATCCGCTACAGCGGCTCATTCACGGCTGCCAAGGCCGGCAAGTACCTGGTGCTAGCAGCGGCTAACGGGAACGATCACTACACGGTCAGCGTGGACGGCAAGCAGATCATCGAGCAGAAGCAGGTCGAGGGCCAGCATCCCGAGTCGGCCACGATCGAGTTGAATGCAGGACAAACCGTCAACGTAGTTGCCGATTATCTGCCGGGCTTCGTCGGAAACCGCTTCGCACTCGGCATCGTGAATGAGTCCGACATGATCTCGGAGGATGTGAAGAAGTTCGCTTCGATTGCGGACGTGGTTGTGGTCGCGGTCGGTTTCAATCCATCAACGGAGAGCGAGGGGCTCGACCGCACGTTCACGCTGCCGTGGGGACAGGATGCGCTGGTAGAGGCGGCCGCGGCTGCGAATCCGCACATGGTTGTTACCTTCATCGGTGGCGGCGCGTTTGATACGCGGCGCTGGCTCGACAAAGTTCCGGCGCTGGTGCACGCGTGGTATCCGGGCCAGGAGGGCGGGACGGCGATTGCCGATGTGCTGTTCGGTAGGCGCGATCCGGAGGGCAAGCTGCCGGTGAGTTTCGACCGGAGCTGGCAGGACGATCCGTCGTATCCGTACTACTACCCAATCAAGGGCGCGGACACGAAGCTGCACGTGGTCGAGAACAATCATCCGCCGGTGGACTACGACATCCTGCACGTGAAGTATGAAGACAAGCTGATGGTGGGCTATCGCTACTGGACCACATCGGGCAAGCATCCGCTGTTCCCGTTCGGATTCGGGCTGAGCTACACGACGTTCAGTTTCTCGAATCTGAGTGTGCCGTCGACGGCGAGTTCCGGATCGCGGGTGACGGTCAGCTTCGACGTGACCAACACCGGCAGCGTGGAGGGCGCGGAGGTGGCACAGCTTTACGTTTCGGATCCGTCGGCAAAGGTGAAGCGGCCTGAGCGTGAGTTGAAGGGGTTCGAGAAGGTGCGGCTGGATTCGGGGCAGACGAAGCATGTGGTGATTTCGCTGGATGCGCGCGCCTTCAGCTACTGGGATGAAGCGAAGCACGGATGGACAATCGATCCCGGCAAATTCGTCATCCTCGTCGGCGACTCGAGCGAGAACACGCCGCTGCATGCGGAACTGACGATCATCTAATTTCGCATCGACCGAAGAGGGCCTGCCGACAATGCCGGCAGGCCCTCTTTTTTTGAGATTTCAGTTCGAGTGTTGATCGTGATCGTCGTCGTCCGTTGGAGATTGACTCAGCCACGGAGTAGTGACGATATTTGGACCACTTGGGGTGGAGCAGCCTTTCGCGCCGGGGCCTTTCGAACATCCCCAGAAGTTCTCCGTTGCAACACTGCCGCTCGTGCAGTTCTTAGGATCGTCGAGGGTGCAGACGTTCGCAACGCCAACCTTGCCTCCGAGCAGATCGTTCAGATGGATGTTGACCCAGGCCGGAGTGTTGACAGCGATATCGAGGTCTTCATCGGTTATGACGTTGCCCGTAATGATGGTGCCCTGCACCGGGGAACCGCCCCCGCCGCTGTTGATGTTGATGCCCACGTGACCGGGTGTTGCCGTATCACAGCAATCGGCAAGATTCCTGGCGATATAGTTGCCGATGATCTGGTTGCCGTTCATGTCGTCTGCGGGCAGTCCGAAGTGTGGCCCCACATGCGTGTGCAGTGCAACGCCGCCGATTCCATTGCCGATCAGCTTGTTGTGCGCGATCACGTGCTGGGATGACCGGCCGGGGCCTATTCCGTCAGAGAAGATGCCGACGCCTGCACCTCCCACCTCCACGCCGTTGTTCTCCACATCGTTGTCGCTCACGGTGATGTGGTAGTCGCCATGGTGCTTCGAGCCAATGGCTCCCACTGGCGGGTGCGAAGCAAGCACGACGCCGCATTCGCCGGGGTTGTTTACGACGCTGTTGTGCGTGATGAGAATGTCGTGGCTCGCGGCGGTTTCATCGCTCACCAGGATGCCGTCGTCGTTCTCCGTGATCGTGTTGCCGGAGACGATGGAGTCCCACACACCGATCAGGTGCAGGCCGCCGCCGCAGTCGCCGGTCTCGTCGAGCTCGAAGGACGGCTGGCCTGAGCAGGCGCCTACTTCACCGGTAAACACTGCGGTGGCCTTGGTGTTGTTGACGATCTTGTTGTCGCGGATGGTCACGTCCGAGGCGCTCACCACGAGGACGCCTTCCCACTGGGCGTTCTTCACGGTGAAGCCGGAGATGGTGACGTGGGCGAGCCCGGGGTTATCGAAGCCGTCTACGAAGATGCCGTCGGCAAGTCCGGTCGCGTCGATGATGGTCGAGTCCGCGCCCGATCCGATCAGCGACAGGGGCATGCCGATGACCACATCTTCCTTATAGGTACCGGGCCAAACATTGATGACGTCCCATGCCGAGGCATGAGAGACGGCCAATGCGATCGTTGCATAGCAGCCGTTTGATCCATTGTGCTTGACGCAGAGGGTTTTGGCTGAGGCGTTTTGATACGAACCGGCAATCAAAACGACACACGCAATGAGAAAAGGGGCCCAGAGTTTTGCACGAAACATACAGACCTCCAATATCTCTTTTCAGGGGAGATTATTGTTCCGCGCGATTTCGAACACGGTCAAGTTAAAACTCGCCCGTTCTTGTGCCGCAAAAGGAGATTCACGTTTTGTGAATCTGAATCACAGGCAGAATGTGCGACAAGAAATTGTTGATCGTTAATGAGGTTTCCAAAGTGCTGTAGCTTATGGCTTTCAATTTCTTGCAGGGACAGGCAGGCCGACTTCCGCAGCGGGCGGCAGCGTGTGCGCCGTCCACCAGTGCTGGATGACGCTCTGCCAGGCGTTGCCGCGGCCGATCCACAGCTCCGTCGCGCGATCGTAGCGGGCCATGTTGTTGGCGAGCCAATAGGGACGGTTGTCGCGCAGCCAGGCGTCGTGGAAGAGCTGACCGAGTTGCGAATAGCCGTCGCGAATGTCCTCGAGGCGTCCATTGTTGGAGCCGATGGTATATAACGCTTCAGACACTTCGTCCCAGCGGCTCTTGTCCGTGGCCAGAGACTGCGCCTTGGCATAGAGTGTTACGCAGTCGTTCGCGGCCTGGAACTTGAAGCCTATGAAATCGATGCGGCGCGCACCCAGTTCGATGGCGTCGAGTGCTTCAGGATTCTCGAGTTTCGCGTTGGCGCGGGCCTGCGCAAGCAGCGTAATAGCGCGCTCGGCGTGGAGGCGCAGGTCAGAGGCCACGGGCAGGAGCTTTGCCGCCACCTGCTGGCCCTCGGGCGAGAATGGATCGACCCAGAAATAGTCATCCTGCGCGGCGTCGAGGCCGGCCTTTCTCAGTACGGCGTGCGCGGCCATCAGCTCCTGTTGCGCCCGGCTGATCTTGCCGGAATCATCACCGTGAAACGCTTGTCCGTAGGATGCGACGAAGGCATCCTGCGAGCTCTCGCCCGGCTGCCATGCGGCGGCTGCGCCGAAGAGCACGCCAAACCAGTTCTCGTCGAAGATGCCCTCGCCATCGTCGTTCCACACGGTGTTCAGCATGCCGGTCGAGCCGAGCTTCTGTCCGTCACGCACGAAGGCACGGATGTTGCCGAGGGCTTCGTTGTTGTCGGGGTAGACGCGGTTCCAGTTGTTGACGCCGGGCGCGACCCAGGTTTCCAGGCCGACCTTGGTGAACGGCGTGATGAGCGGCGTGAAGTCCGGCTCGGCGTCATAGCGCCACGGCACGGCGATCATGTCCTTGGGCAGAGTGCCGACAAGGTCGGGCGAGTTCACCGCGATATCGCCCCAGAAGAGCAGCCGCTTGCGGTTTGGCTCGAGCTGATTGTGGATCTGCGACAGAAAGTTGAGATAGACCGCGCCGAGTCCCTGCTGCGCGACCTGGTCGCGGGTGCGGCCGAGACCGAGCTGCGAGGTCTCATCCGCGCCGATGTGAGCGTAGGGACCCGGAAACACTTTGGCCAGTTCGCCGAACCATTCGCCGATCTGCGGCAGGCTTCCCGGATCGCCGGGAGCGAGCACCGTGCCGTGCGGCGTCTCACCTAGCGAGGAGTACTGCTCGAACTTGAGCACGTGATGGAGATGGCCGAAGGCCTCCTGCTCGGGAATAATGGTGATGTGGTACTTCGCCGCGTACTCGACGAGTTCGCGTGCTTCATCCGGCGTCATTGCTCCGCCGGGGAATGCCGCAACCGGAGTGCTCGAGTAGGCGAAGGTGTGTTCGAAGTAGGGCGAGAAGATGTTGTACTTGTAGGCTGCCAGCGTGCGGATCTCGCGCTTGAGAAAGTCCATGTTGGGCAGCGGGCCGCGCGACCAGTCGTCGGAGAGGGCGCGATGCGCCATCGCGGGCCAGTCGCGGATGGTGGGGACGAGAAGCACGGTGTCTTTCCCGGAGCCGCGGATGAGCTGTTTTACAGTTTGCACACCGTAGAAGAGGCCGGCGGAGGTCTCGGCGATTACGGCCAAGCCGCCGTTGACCGAGGGCAGTATCACGTAGCCCTCATCATGCATCGCTGGATCGAAACTGAGATGGTATTTGGCGAGGAGCTTTTGTGCAAGTGAAGTCTTCGTACGCATGATAACAATCGTGCTCACATCGGACGCAACAGCGCCCGGACTTGATCTGTGAAGCGACTGCGCCAAATCGTGCAAAACCTCAATCTCGTCCGCTGACCCTTGGTCGGAGGAGTAGCTTGGCCCTTGGCTTCCGAGCCTGATTGCCTCAACATTCACGCACTCGCGCACCGCGGGCACGATGTGAAGATCTGCGCAGGTGGGCGTGGACTGTGCTGAAGCGATGATGGCGGTGGATGCGAGCAGGCACGATGCGGCGAAGGAAGAAATGCGCATGAGACCCTCAATAGAAACGATTGAATCCGCCTGCCAGAGTAAATGCTGTACCTGACTCACACAAGTGCGCGGAAGTGGACGAATCCGTGGCCAGTCCGCGCCCGCAAATCACTTTCTTCAAACCACGAGGTTCAGTGGTTCGTGCTCTCCCACCCTTTCCGCGATGAAGCTGCGGAAAGGGGCACCCAAAGTTGTGGAGAGTCTTCGAGGCTTACCGCAATGTTTTTAGCGCGGGATAGAGCTTCCGCCAGTGCCGGTATCCCGACTCATATGCGGCGAGGTCGGCCGGGTCGGGTGCGATGCGCTGCGCCACTTCAATGGCCTGCGCGCAGGCTGCATCGAGATTCGCCCAGTGGCCCGTGCCTACGCCGGCCATCAGCGCGCAGCCGAAGGCGCCGCCTTCTTCCGCAGTGAGCACCTCGACCGTCTGCCCATAAACGCCCGACTGGATGCTGCGCCACAGCGTGCCGCGCGCACCGCCGCCTCCAAGACGAACGGCGCTGACGGGAATGCCCAGCTCGGCGAATAGCGTAAAGGTGTCCTGCAGCGAATACGCAACGCCCTCAAGCACGGCGCGAGTGAAGTGCGCCGCGGTGTGGATCGAGGAGATGCCCGCGAAGGCCGCGCGCACCTCGGGGTCGAGATGCGGAGTGCGCTCGCCGAGCAGGTACGGCGCCCACATCAGGCCTTCGCTTCCGGCCGGCACCTTGGCCGCCGCCGCAGACATGCTGTCGTAATCCTGCCCGGCGAAGAATGTTTCCTTGAGCCAGCTCAGGCTCAGGCCTGCCGACTGCGTCACGCCCATCACGTGCCACACGCCCGGCACCGCATGGCAGAAGGTGTGCATGCGGCCCTTGGGGTCTTTCGTCGGCAGCGCTGTCGCAGCGAAAACTACTCCTGAAGTACCGATGGTCGCAGAGACGGAGCCGGGTCGCAGAATGCCCATTCCCACCGCGCCTGCTCCCTGATCGCCCGCGCCGGCTACGACGGGCGTTCCGGCTTTGAGTCCGGTCAGGCCGGCTGCGGTTTCGCCGATGCGCGCGCAGACTTCGGGCGATTCGTACACCTTCGGCAGCCAGCTTTCGGGAATGCCTGCCGCCTCTGCCACTTCCTTCGACCAGCGGCGGTGCGTTACATCGAGCAGCAGGGTGCCGCTGGCCTCCTGCACGTCGATGGCAAACTCGCCGGTGAGCCGGTAGCGGACGTAATCCTTGGGACACATGATGTGGCGGATCTTCGCGAAGATCTCCGGCTCATGCTTCTTCACCCAGAGCAGCTTGGTCAGGGTGAAGTTGGGCAGCGCAGGATTGCAGGTAAGCTCGATCAGCTTTTCGTAGCCGATTTTCTCGTGCAGCCAGTCGCACTCGGGCTGTGTGCGCGTGTCGCACCAGATGAGCGAGGGCCGCAGCACTGCGCCGTTTTCGTCAAGCATCACCGCGCCGTGCATCTGGCCGGTCAGGCCGATTCCGGCGATGGGCTGATGCGGTTCAGGAGCGGCGGCCAGTGCGGCCTTGATGGCCTCCTGCGCCGCGCGCCACCAGTCCTCCGGATCCTGCTCGGCCCAGCCGGGATGCGGCGTGCGAAAGGGAGCATGCTCGCTCGATGCGCCGCTGATCAGCTTGCCGTGCTCGTTCACCACAACGGCCCGCGTTCCCCCTGTACCCACATCCATTCCCAGGAACCACATGGTCTTGCACCCCTCTTGTAAATCGGTTTTCTCTGCGCACGAAGCATACCAGTTTTATCGCAATGAGCAAAAGTGGCATCTCCCGGAGTTGCCGGCTTCGACTTCCATTTGATTTCTCGTGCCAGGCTCCGAGGCAGGAAGAGGCTCATCGGTTTCCGGGCAGAAATTCATTGACCGGTTATCTTCCGGCGGTTTACGGTGTGTCATCTCCAACAAGGCTTCCCAAATGTCAGAAAGTAACCTGCGAGTTGTACAAGACTTCTATGCGGCAATCGCTCGTGGCGACGGGCCGGCCGCGATCAGCCTCATGGACCCCTCCATCGTGTGGAACGAAGCGGAGAGCTTTCCCTACGCTGACCGGAATCCCTACATCGGCCCGGGCGCCGTGGCAGAAGGCGTCTTTTTCAGGCTTGCCACAGAGTGGAATCAGTTCCAGGCGCTCCCCGACGAATTCCTCGATGCCGGCGACACCATTGTGGTCAGGGGCCGATACCGCGGCACTTACATTGCCACGGCAAAGGCGCTCGACTCGCAATTCGCGCATGTCTGGCATCTTCGCAACGGCAAGGTAAAGGCATTTCAGCAGTACACTGACACCGCCCAGGCTTCCCGCGTCGTAAGAGGTTAACTTCCCGTTTCTGACTTCTCCTCAATGGCACCGCGCAGGTCAATCCCGTCAATGCGTTACGGGTGGAGTAGGGTCAAAACGGATACCGTAATGCGCAATGATGGGCCATACTGTGACCTTCCGCACGGACCATTTTTCGCGGCCGGGTAAGAATGAAGTCGTCATAGGCCGATGGGATTTCCCCGGAACGGCCGTGGAGAATGAACCGAATGAGCGATCTTGCACCTCTTGCCGAAGCCGTTGCCGTCGATCCACTGGTGGAACATCCGGCGGATTATCACGTTTTTCACAAATTCCTGGATCGCTGTAAGTCGCTGCCGGCCATCACCACCGCAGTTTGCTGGCCTCTCTCAGACGTTGCGCTGATGGGCGCAGTGGAAGCCGCCGCGGAAGGCCTGATCAAGCCGACGCTGATCGGCGATGAAGCCGCGATGCGCGCCCTTGCCGCAAAGATCGGCGTCGACATCTCGGCGTACCCGATCGTCGATGCCGACAACGAAAGAAAGGCTGCGGAGATCAGCGTGGGCATGTGCCGCAGCGGCAACGCCCAGGCCATGATGAAGGGCAGCCTGCACACCGACGAGCTGATGAAGGTGGCCATGCATCGCGACACCGGCCTGCGCACCTCGCGCCGCATCACCCATGTGTTTGTGATGGACACGCCGGCCTACCCGCGTACGCTGCTCATCACTGACGCAGCCATCAACATCAAGCCCGAGTTCGAGGACAAGATTCACATCGTGCAGAACGCCATCGAGTTGGCACATGCGCTCGGAATCCCCGAACCCAAGGTTGCGTTGCTCTCGGCGGTTGAGACCGTGAACTCGAAGATTCCGTCCACGATGGAAGCGGCTGCGCTGTGCAAGATGGCGGACCGCGGCCAGATCACCGGCGGCATTCTTGACGGGCCATTGGCCTTCGACACTGCGGTGAGTGAGAACGCCGCGAAGATCAAGCATCTGGACTCGCCGGTCGCGGGCCAGGCTGACATCCTCGTGGTGCCCGATCTCGAGAGCGGCAACATGCTCGCCAAGCAGCTTGAGTACCTGGGCGGCGCGCAGCTAGCCGGGATCGTGCTGGGCGCGCGCGTGCCGGTGATTCTGACCAGCCGCGCCGACTCGGCCGAAACACGGCTGACCAGTTGCGCCGTTGCCGTTCTGCTGCACAATGCCACGCATCCGGTCGACGGGAAGTAGCCGCGTCAGGCAATAAATATTCATCGCAAACACAAAGGGCGTCAATCCGATCAGGATTGACGCCCTTACTTTCGAAACGACATGCATGAAAGGTTCGGGGCTACAGCGGAATCGGAGTAGATGTACCCAGAAAGCAAGCCCCTCGAGTGGCCTCTTCCTTAAGAAAAGGCCACCGTCAGGACTCTTAAGATGGGCACGGTTACTCTGAGCCCGCTCTAGCCGAGGAATCCCAAATACGGGCTTGTGCCGAAATTCGAGAAATTCGGAAAGATCGTTTTGATCTGACCGTCAGAGAGGCCAAACCACTGCGCGAGCGTGCCCGCGTACTGATCCACCGACGTCGTGGGGATTAGCCGCCCGGCTCCCAGGTCGTTGGCCTGGTTGACGCCAATCACCGGGTACTGGCCATACATATCCTGTCCCACGACCGAGCCACCCACTACAAAGTGGTGGCTACCCCAGCCGTGATCCGTGCCGTCGCTGTTGCTGGTGAGCGTTCTGCCGAAATCGGATGCGGTGAACGTGGTCACCTGGTTTCCTAACCCGGCCGCAATCATCTGCCCGTCGAAGTACTCAAGAGCCTGGCCGAGTTGTGTCAGCAGCCGCGCATGCTGCATCGCCTGTCCGTCGTGCGTATCGAAGCTGCCTAGTTGCACATAGAAGATCTGGCGGTTGACGCCGAGGTTCGCTCTTCCGGCGATGATTCTTGCCACGGTCTGAAGCGAGATCGCAAGCTGATTGTCGGTGAGCATATTCGTGATGGGATCGAGATACTGCGGAGGATTCGGAATCCCGCCCGCACCTGCCGGAAGCATGGACGTTGCCAGTAGCACCTGCGCCTGAGTCGAGCGGTTGACGACAACTTCGTATTCTTTGGCGAAGAGGTTGTTCTCATCGGCAGTCAGAATGGATGCGAGCGCATTCGGTCCCGCTGAATTCCCAAACAGTGATTGGGACAACCCGTAAATCGGGATCGGTCCCGCGGAGGTGACGTTGAGCTGGAACGAGGATTGGCCGGAGAGAAACAGGGCGATCCCGGCAGTCGAGATGCAGGTGAACATCGAATTCGAATTCACGTTCATGCTCTCGATCAGGTCCGCGACCGCACCACCCCAGCCGACATGCTCGGCGCTTCCACCGTTCGAAGCGATGGCCTGCCACGCCGCCGTCTGATCAAAGTGCGAAAACAGCGAAGCCGGGAGCGGAACAGAATTCGCATTGATCTGAGTCTTGGTCGCCGGTGCGATCAGCGTCCCGGCGTTGGCGACGATTGCCGCACGACCCGCGTTGAACAGATTCTGAATGCCGGTTAGATACGGATTTAGCCCAAACGTACGGCCGCTCTGCGGAGTCTTCAACACGATCGGAAGCAATTCGTTCAGCGGATAGGCCAGGCCCGGCGCTCCCGAACGGGCCTGCGTAAATTCGCTGAACGAAGTTGGGTCCGTGGCGATCACCGTGCCATGGCCGTCGTTTCCGCCTTGCAGGAAGACGCAGACCAGCGCCTTATAGCCGCTCAGGCCTGTCCCCTGCGCCATCGCCGCAAGCGAGTTAAGCCCCAGCAGGAACGGGCTGGCGTAGAATCCTGCCATCGAGGTCAGGGATGCCGTTCGAAGAAACTGGCGCCGTGATCGGTTGAGCTTGTTCATCATCGTCTCCCTGGAGAGGTTTCGCAGTAACTGTGTCCTGAAACCATTGCAGCTGGGTGGCTTTTTCACCAGGAAAAAGCCACCTTGAACTGAGTCCAAAATACCTACGCCAATTGCGGAACCGCTCTAAAACTGTGCGCAGTAGGATGGCGACGCCATCGTGAGGAAGATTGCCGTTCTTACGCGCGCTGCAAGTGCCGCATTGATGGCGTTCTGGTCGCCGGTGGGAATCGGAATTGCACTCACCGCGCTCAGAATCTGGTTGTAGAGCGTACTGTCCATCTCGCCCGCCATCAGCAGCAGGTTGATGCGGTCGAGCAGCGGGCCGGACGTCGCGGCCAGGTTCATCTCCGCTGCATAGCTCGAGAAGATATCCGGGCCATTGTTTGCATCCGCGCCTATTGCATTCTGCATGTAGTTCAGATAGCCGACCACGGAGGTCACATTGGTCATCTGCATCTCCGGCGCCACCATTCCGGCCTGCTCGATGCTCGTGCCCGGCGGAACATACCCCGGCGCAAACCAGTTGAAGACCGTTGGAGAGCGCAGCGACATCTGCGCAAGTCCCCAGATCGGATCCTCCGTACTGCCGATGCCATAGGAGCCGGTGCGCGATTGCGCAGTGAATGCGCGTGCCCACTCCGTATAGCGAATCAAAGCTTCACGCACTTTTCCGAATTGCGGGTTGCTGATATCCGTTGCTGTGTCGCGTGCCTCAGGGTCCACCAGAATTGCCGTGATCACCGCCTTCAGGTCGCCGCGCACGCCCTGCCCATTGTCCTTGAAAACTGCCGCAACCCTGCTCACGTACGCCGGGCTTGGATTGCTGGTGACGAGATGCTGGATCATCTGCTTCGAGAAGAACGCCGGCAGGTTCGGGTGATTGAACAAAGTGTCGAGAGCGATCTTCAGATCGCCGGTCGGATCCGGGCTGCCCGACGCAGGAATCGTCACCCCGAGGAAGTCCTTCTCCGCGGTTGAATGGTGGCTCGGGAAACTCTGCATGGGGAGGAGGTCTTCCCCGTATCCCGGCCCGACATAGACGCAGCAGTTGTACCAGGCGTTGTCAGAGTTGTCTCCGGGAATATTCCAGCTGAAGCCGGTGAACACCTTTGCTAGCCCCATCACATCGAGATTCGAGTATGTCGGGATCGGCTGGCCTGTCGAATCGAGCTTCTGCGTGCCATCGTCATTCAGCTGGTAGAGGCCGATGGTAAAGAGCTGCATCACCTCGCGTGCATAGTTCTCATCGGGATCGGTGGTTGCATTGCCCTTGTCGTTACCTTGCATCGACAGGAACTCACCCATCATTGGATTCAACGTCACGTCTTCCAGTAGTTGACGGAAGTTGCCGAATGCATCCGCGCCCAATACGTCGTAGTAATTCGCTTGCCCGCGCGGCATATTCTGCACGCTGCTGCTCGCGCTGGAGACCACGAACAACTCCGTCAGCGCGTACTTCACCCGTTGTCTGAGTTGGTCATTTCCGGCAAGAGCCTGCTGCCAGAATGAATCCTGGACATAGACGTCGTTCTGGTTGTTCTGCACAAACAGTGCCGCATTGCATTTCACGTCGCTCGTCGCGCACGGCGGATTGTTGACGATAAGCGCCTGCTCCACGCCGGGCTCCTGCGGCGTCAGCGGAATGTTGACCTGCTCATTCAGCCACGCCTGGTACCCGATCATCGACAAGTGATGAATGTCGGCGTCCGTTGCTCCAAAGGTCGCCTGCGCAAGAAACCGCGACGCATCCTCCGGTGAGACGATCAGGACCGGCGGCGTGCCGTTCACCGTCGCGATCAGATCAGCCGAAGTTGCCGGTCCCGGGCTCGGATTCAGAACCTGCAAATCGAGATTGCCAGCTTCCGTCGGACTAACGCTGGCAGTCAGTTGTGTTCCGCTGTTGAAGGTCGTCGGCACAGCCGCTCCATTCATCAGGACCTGTGCGCCATTGATGAAATCCTGGCCGCTCAGAACCACGGTCGTCGCTGGCGGTCCGGGATTGAAGGTCATCGGCGAAGCGGAATTGAGAATCGGGATCGGATTCAGCACCGAAATGTTCTGGCTGATCGAAACAGCCGGATTGTCAACGCTGGTCACCGTCAGCATGACGACGTTGTTCGGCGTCGGCACAACGGCCGGTGCATTGTAGGTGATGCTTCCGTCGGAGTTCGATGCCGCTGTTCCCACTTGTGAATTGCCGGCGGGAATCCCGTTCACCTGCAAGCTGACGCCGGTGTTGTTCGTTCCGGTCACGGTGAGAGGAAGGTTGAGCGAGTTACTCACGCGCACGTCGGTGCCGTTGTACGGCTGCAGCGTGAGCTTCACCTGTCCGGGAGCGACGTTCACTGAAAGGGTCTTTGAGTTCGCCGATCCCGGATCGGGATTGCTCACCAGCAGCGGATACGTTCCCGGATTCGGTGCCGGAATATTTGCGGCCAGCTCTGTGGCTGAAACATACGTCGTCTCCACTGCCTTTCCGTTCCACATCACCTGCGCGCCGTAAACAAACTGCGATCCGGTTACCACGACCTGCGTGGTCCCCTCAGGAAAACCGGATGGGGTCACGCCGCCGATCACGGGAATCGGATTCCAGACTGCCAACGTTACCGTGCCGGGCGGATAGTCCGGATGGGCGGTTGCGACACTGGTGATGGTCACGGAATTTGGAACCGGAACGATCGCCGGAGCGGTGTACAGTCCCGTGCCGCTGATCGTTCCCACCTCTGCATTCCCGCCCAAAATCCCGTTGACGTAAAACGCCAGAGCCGTTCCATCGAACTGGGTGTGTGTCGTCAACTGGGTTGTCTGGTTGACGCGCAGAGCGCTGACCTGCGCAGAAATGGCGGTGAATGCGCTCGCGTTGCCGAGTGTGACGCTGGCGCATCCTGTCGCCAGCGAAACGGCGCCGAGAGCGGATCCCAGAATCAGCAATAGCTGATGGAAGCAAAGGCGTTCGGGTCGTGCCTGCAAGGACTCTCCTCGTCGGGGATTACAAGAGATCAATGCATCTGCAAATGAGGGCCTGTATTTATGTGAGTGTCTTTGGGGAGGATAGCGAGTGAGTGATGAAGGCGGAAGATGTTTCTGATGATCGCTGTAAGCTCATCCGGTACGAAAGTACATGATATGCGCTGTCCGATCAGGCTCATAGACCCGAGCGGCGAGGCAACTTCAAATCGGCTTCTGTGCAGATCCTCTGCAACTGATAACATCGGGCCGATGAGGTTTTATTAGATTTCGGCCGTTTTAGTCCATCGACAGGCTTAGCTGGTGGCGCACATCGGCGCCGCGAATCCAGAAGATGACATCGGTTGCGATGTTCGCCGCGTGATCGGCGATGCGCTCAAGGCTGCGCGAGACCATCAGGCCATTCATGGCCTGCTGCGTGAATTGCGGCTTCTCCTGGATCATCTGCAGAAGGTCGGCGTGGGCGCGGCGGTTTATTCGGTCGATCTCGTCATCCATCTCGCGAACGGCATCGGCCAGCCGCGCGTCGCCCTCGAGCAGGGAGAGGATGGCCGCACGGATCATGCGTCCGGCGCACTCTCCCATGGCGGCAAAGTTGACCGGCAGCTCGACCGGCTCGGTCTTCATGATGTCGCGGGTACGGCGCGCAATGCCCATGGACTGGTCGCCAATGCGCTCCAGGTCGCCGTTGATCTTGATGACGGCAAGGATGAAGCGGAGATCGATGGCCATGGGCTGTTCCTTGGCGAGCAACTCGTAGGCCATCTCGTCGAGATTGCGCTGGGCGGAGTTGATGGCAGTCTCGTTCTGCTTCACATACTGGCAAAGGTTCTGGTCGCGAAGCAGATAGGCATCGACCGCGGTCTCAACCGCCTGTTGCGCAAGGGCAGCCATGGCAAGGAGCTTGTCCTTGAGTTCGGCGAGCTGAAGCTGGAAGTGAATACGCGGCACGAAGAATACTGACTCCTGTACTTGATTGTGCATCAACCATGTTACGGGGAGACAAATTTTCCCCGAGGCATCTCATTTGACACGGCTTGCGCATTAAATGTCACCATTGCGCGCAGCTTCGACCAGCACTTTGGTGATCTAGGCTATCAGAATATGACCGAATCGCGTTCGACCATCCCAGCAATGATCTCCATCGACCCGGCCCAACACCAGCAGCGCCAGATCTATAAGCTGATGACCGGCATCATCGTGCCCCGGCCCATCGCCCTGGTTTCCACGGTCGACGCCGCCGGCCACGCTAACCTGGCGCCTTTCAGCCTTTTTGCAGGGGTTGGCTCGGCGCCCCCGACGGTGCTGTTCTGCCCCGCGCTGCGGCCAAACACCGAAGGTCGCACCGGGCAGCGCAAAGACACTCTGCGTAACGTGGAAGCAACCCGCGAATTCGTCATCAACGTGGTGTCGGAGGCCATCTCCGCGCAAGCCAACCTGACCGCGGCGGAGGTCGGGCCGGAGGTGGACGAATTCAAGCTTTCGGGTCTGACGCCGATTGCAAGCGAAGTAGTGAAGGCGCCTCGTGTAGCCGAGTCGCCGGCCCAGATGGAGTGCCGTTTGATCCAGGTGATCTACACGGGCCACAAGCCGGCCAGCGGGGTGGTAGTGCTCGGCGAGGTAGTGCGCTTCCACGTGCGAGAGGACCTCGTCGATGATTTCCGCATCGACCCGGCGGGCCTGGACGCGGTGGGACGCATGGCCGGCAACACCTGGGTCCGCACCCGCGAACGTATCGAGCTGATCCGGCCGAAATAGCGCTTCGCGCTCTTCCGCGACGGAACTATACTGTTCGACGGGATTGTGGGCCGAGCAAGGGAATGCGCGGAATTGAGGACTGCCTTATGCACCTCTACGAGCCAATTCTTCCTGTCAGACACCTCCACATCGACTCGGGCCTCATTTGGCGCATCCTTCTTCTGCTTGCATTGCTGCTGGCTGCGCCGTTCCTCGCGGGATGCCGCCACAACGAGCCCGCCATGGCCGCTGTGGCGGGCGTTACCCTCACGCTGTCGAGCGCAAGCCTCCAGGACGGCCGCGTTCCGCGGGAAAACACCTGCGACGGCAACGACGCTTCGCCGCCTTTGAAGTGGACTGCACCACCCAGCGGAACCAAGAGCTTTGCGTTGACCGTTACCGATCCCGATGCGCCCAGCGGCACGTTTACGCACTGGGTGCTCTTCAACCTGCCTGCAGACAGAAGCAGTCTGCCTGCAGGCGTACCGAAACAGGGCCAGCTTGCCGACGGCTCGCGCCAGGGTCGCAACGACTTCGGCAAGGTTGGCTACGGCGGACCGTGCCCTCCGCGGGGCGCACCGCATCGTTACGTCTTCACTCTCTACGCTCTTGACCGCGAGCTGGAAGTGACGGCAGGCGCCGCGAGGTCGCAGGTGGAAAGCACAATGAACGGGCACGTCCTCGCACGCAGCGAATTGACGGCTCGCTACGGTCGGTGAACTGGCGACTCAGGAAAGACGACGCGGCTGAGCCAGCCCGACGGGATTTGTCTCTCCGACGGCGGTCCATCGCTGCCGGTGCCAATGCTGATGAACTGGCTGAACGCCACGCCGCCGGCGCATGCGCCACATCTGGAGAAGGCAGCGGTACCGAAGGCTCGATGAGGATGAGAAGCGAGCAATCAGTCCGCGGCCATATCCCTGCCTTTGACCTCATGCCCCAGCGAGGCAAGGATCGCCAGCGATAGAGCGACGATGACCACCGTGATGGCGAGAACGTTGGGATAGCCGCCCCACTTCTCCGCGGCCACCGCTTGCGCCTTCGCATTCCACGAGGTGACCAGGCCGCCAAGTTGGTAGGCCAGGCCCGGAGCGGTGGCGCGTACCGGCGCGGGCGTCAGTTCGGCGAGATATGCCGGCACCACTCCCCATGCACCCTGCACCATGAACTGCATCAGGATGGCGCCTGTAGCGAGCGTAACCGCCGAGTGTCCATACGCCCATGGAGGAATGGCGAGCAGCGAGAGCAGCGCCGCGGCGATGATGGCGCGCTTGCGTCCCCACTTTTCAGAGAGCGTGCCGAAGACGAAACCGCCCGCGATCTGCGCGAAACCGTAAATGACACCGATGGTCCCAACCACCCGCGGCGTGAGGCCGATCTGCACTTCGAGAAACGTCGGGTAAACATCCTGTGTGCCGTGCGAGAACGACATGAAGGCGGTCATCAGCAAGATGAGAAAGAGAAACGTCGGCACGAAGGATGTGAGTGATGCGAGCTTCTTCGAGTACGAGGCGCGGGCGGGATCGCCGCGGCGTTTGCGTTCGGTCGCGAGCCAGACCGGAGATTCCTCTACGCGCGACTGGACGTAGAAGACGAGCAGCGCCGGCGATGCGCCGAGCATGAAGAGTCCACGCCATCCGATGTGGTGAAAGAGGAGTCCGAATGCGCCGGAGGCCAGGATCGATCCGAAGGCGTAACCCTCTTGCAGGATGCCGGAGAAGCCGCCGCGGCCTTCTTTAGGCAGGGTCTCAAATGCCAATGCCGCGCCGACGCCCCACTCGCCGCCCATCGCCACGCCGAAGAGCGCCCGCAGGACCAGCAGCACACCGAGCGACGGCGCAAAAGCGCAGGCTAGTTCGATGACCGAGAAGCTGAAGATGTTGAACATCAGCACCGGCCGCCGGCCGTAGCGGTCCGCCAGCACGCCGAACAGCAGCGCGCCGACCGGGCGAAACGCCTGCGTAAGAAACACGGCGCTGAGCACTTCAGAGGGCTTCACAGCGAAATCCGAAGAGATGGCCTTGACGCAGAAGATCAGGAGAAAAAAGTCGAGGCTGTCCATCGTCCAGCCAAGGAATGACGCGATGAAGGTGTGGCGCTGCGATGGGCTCAGGCGCCGAAAGTCGCGGACGAAAGACATTAGCGGGAGGATACAACAGGGATCAGGGGTCAGGGGTTAGTCATCAGGGATCAGCGGTTTCCGCTGCGTCCTCAGTCGCGCAGAAAGGCGTTCAGCACCGATTTGCGGCGCCGGTTTTGTTCTATTCGATGAAGCCGAGTCTGCGAAAGCGGACGGGCGGGTGCTGCCGATCATGCTTGCCAGGGCTTCCTGCGAGATCTCCGGAATGACGCTCTCGTCGTTCCTCGCCGACACGCGAGAACGCGAAAAGTTGCGCATAATTATTTCGCGTGGGAACCCGCAACCTTCGCGCAGCGCTGTGTTTGAACAGGACATAAGCGGCGCGGCAGGAAGCAGCAGCAGCCAAGCTTCCAAGGCCAGTCAGCCGTCTCGGATTTGGTCCGAAGGTACGGAGGAGTTATGAAGAACCTTGGCAAATGGATGCTTGGAGCAGCAGTATTGGCTGGCGGTTTGGGTCTTGGAGCGACCACGGCCCAGGCAGCCGAGTTTGGGGTTTATGTGCGCGGGCCGGTGGCCTACGTTCCTCCGTGCCCGGGTCCGGGATACATCTGGGTTGCGGGTTACTACAACAACGGCTACTGGGTGCCCGGCTACTGGAACTTCGTGGGAGTCGGCAGGGGCGTCGTTTTCCATGAGCGCTTCGGCTACGTGGATCGCGGCCGCGGCTTCTATCGCGATCGCGACGACCACCGTGGTTTTGGCCGCGATCGCCGGTAAAGAAAAAGAACCGACGATCGCACATTGAACTGTCCGACTTGCCTCACGGCCTCCTTCCTGGGAGGCCGTTTTTTCCCTTACCAGCAGCGCGGAGGAACGCGTCGGTAGCCTGTGGATTCGAATACCCCATCCCGGCCGGCTCAAACATGTGAGTCTTGCACACGCAATCGTCCCCCGCATCGTACTTTTCTTACCTCCCGGCCTTCAGACCATTGCAGAAAGTTGAAAACGAACCGCAACTTATTCCCCCGCCTGTTGTTCAAATGTACAGAAGCCGGGAAAAGCAGAAGAAACCGGCTGGTGCTGTAAAGGTGGACCCGATCCAGAACCGACGGACGGCAGCACAAGGAGGACCTATGAAAAGCTTTAAATTCATCCTGTTTGCGATGCTGCTTGCACTGCCTTTCGCGGCCATGGCAAACGCCCAGGTCGCGGTGGGAGTGGGAGTTGGACCGGCAGTGGTTCCAGCGCCGGTAGATTACGGTCCTCCGGTTTGCGACTATGGCTATTACGCCTATTACCCTTACGCCTGCGCCCCTTATGGCTATTACGGACCTGAATGGTTCGCGAGCGGCGTCTTCATCGGTGTAGGTCCCTGGTACGGCTGGGGTTGGGGCCATGGCTGGTATGGACGCGGCTGGGGTTATCGCGGCGGATACGGCTACCGTGGCGGGTACGGCTACCGCGGCGGATACGGCTACCGTGGCGGATACGGCAATCGTGGCGGCTATGGTGGCGGATATAGAGGCGGCGCTACTCCCCGGGCCTTTAACGGCGGTGGATCCCGTGGCGGATATAGCGGCGGCCGTGTAGCTGGCGGTGGCGGATTCCACGGCGGTGGCGGTGGCGGATTCCACGGCGGTGGTGGCTCCCATGGCGGTGGAGGCGGACACCGGTAAGAGTTAGAGCAGTTAGAACCTAGATACAATTCGAGCCCGGTTGCTTCGGCAGCCGGGCTTTTATATTATTGCGGCTCGTTGCAGGTGATCAGACCCGAGCCAGCGACACCAGCCAGTTGGCTATGTGCTCGGCTGCTCCGGGGTGCGCCTGCTTCAATGCAGCCGCCGACATGGCGGCGAGGCGATCGTGGGAAGTGAGCAGTTGTACGAGGCAGTCGAGCACTTTGTCATGGTCGGCCAACTCGGGCTCTTTCAGCATTGCAGCAGCTCCAACATTTACCATCTCTTCTGCGTTTCGCGTCTGGTGATCGTCGGCCGCAGCGGCGAATGGAACCAGCAGCGAAGGCTTGCCGGCGGCGGCGAGCTCGGCTACGGTCGATGCCCCGCTGCGGGACATCACCAGGCTCGTTTGGGCAAAGCGCGCCGCCATGTCATCGAGGAATCCGCTCACCTGCCAGCGCGCCGGATCCGCCCCGCTGGCCCGGTAGGCTGTTTCCGTGGATTCGGCATGGCGCATTCCCGCCTGGTGCAGAATCGTCAGTCCCGGCACGGCTTGGAATAACTTCGCCGCGATGGCGGGCAGCGTGGTATTGAACAGCCGCGCGCCCTGCGAACCACCGAAGACCAGCAGGTGCGGATCGTCCCCGGTCTGCGGCCGAAGTTTGAAGAATTCCGGACGAACCGGAATACCGGTGACCTCGGCATTGTTGAAATGCGTCGCTGCGGCCGGAAAGTTCACCGCGGCAGCCTGCACCCGCTTCCCGACGAGCCGATTGGACAGCCCGGGCATTGCGTTTGGCTCGAAGGCCATGGTGGGCACATGCATCATCAGCGCAGCCGCCATTGCGGGGCCGGAGGCGTATCCACCCACCCCGAACACCACGTGCGGATTGAATTCGCGGATAAGGCGGCGGCACGCAATCAGGCTTCGCGGAACATCCATCAATGTGCGAAGCCTCGTCGCCAGCGAAACGTTCTTCAGCGGGCCCACATCAATCATGCGAAGCTGAAAACCCGCCGCCGGCACAAGCCGCGACTCCATTCCGCGCGGCGTCCCGACGAAGAGCACTTCGGCTCCGTGCCGGGAGACAAGTTCGTGGGCGACGGCGAGGGCGGGAATGATGTGCCCGCCCGTTCCGCCGCCGGCAATGAGCACCCGGAGGCTTCCCGGTTGCGAATGTGAGGATGAAGGAGAATCCACTGTCTACCAGTTTGACAGATTTAGGCTCTACGCCAGGTTTAGTTGCCAGGAAACCCCGAGCCGATCGTTTACCCAGGCGAAACCTTAAGGGACGACGGGGTGGTGAAATGCCTAGCAAGGTACCCCGGCAGAGCCGGGGGAACTCCCGGTTTATTAGCACGAAAGTGTTCCTTCGGCGAACTGTTCGTGGAATGTCGTCGGACTTAAGCCTTGGCTAGACTTCCATCAATGGAGGTTAGCAATAATGGACAAATCCTATGCGGTTAGCTATCGCGCGGCGATGGATGCTGCGACCACCGAATTGGACGGTCTGTTTGAGGAAGTCAAGCTGCTGCGGAATCGCATGGAGCAGATCGATTCAGCCATCAATGCTCTGAAGGTGCTGCTCCCTGAATCCGATTCAACCAACTCCAATGAAATCAGCTCGGAATTGAACCAGACGAAGCAGCAGATCGATTCCGCAATGGGTCTGGTTTTTGCTTAATCGGCTGCCAGGAAGCGAACCTGCAACAGCCAAATAGTAGTCGGCGTCCCGCAACAGGCATTAGTTCCTGGAGTATTCGCACTTGCCGCCGCAGCATCCGCCGGAAGCGCACGGCAAGGGCGCTGGCTGCTGGCTGTCACCCTTGGTGATGGCTCCGGCGCCGCTGCTGATCAGCCGACGTACACGTCCGCCGCACTCGGGGCACTGCTCGACGGCAGCATCGCTCATCTTCTGCCTTTTCTCAAAATGGCAGGCGCATTCTTCGCAGAGGTATTCGTAGGCGGGCAAGATAGTTCTCCTGCCTATATTCTATTCGCATCTGGCGACAAAAACTTCTCTTCCAGCTGCTTTTCCAAGTTCAACCGTGGCGGGTTGGATTGAGATAAGCAACTGATTGGTTGCGTTTATCCCAGAGAATCGTTGTTTAATCCAAGTTCATCCCGCAGAAATCAGTCCACCTTCTTCGAAATGTTGAGGAGGATGCCGATTCCGGCCAGGGTGAAGAAGAGGCTTGTTCCGCCGGAGGAGATGAAGGGCAACGGGATTCCCTTGGTGGGGAGGAGAGACAGGACGACGCTGATGTTGAAGAAGGCCTGGAGCAGGATGGCTGTCGTGATTCCGAAGGCGGTGAGGCGCGCAAATGGATCAGTGGAGCGGAAGGCGGTGCGGAGGCCGCGGTATCCGAGGACGGCGAAGAGGATGAGGATGAGCATGGCGCCGAGGAAGCCGAGTTCTTCGGCGATGTTGGCATAGATAAAATCCGTCGACGCTTCGGGCAGGTAGAAGAGTTTCTGCATGCCCTCCATGTAGCCGCGGCCCATGAAGCCTCCGGTGCCGACGGCGATGAGGGACTGGTTGATGTGGAAGCCGGCGCCTTGCGGATCCATGTCGGGGTGGGCGAAGGCGAGCATGCGGGCGCGGCGCCACGGCACCCAGAACAGCAGTGCAGCCAGCGGCGGAGCGGCGGCAGCGACGGCGAGGAAGAGGTACTTCCACTCCATGCCGGCGAGGACGAGCAGCATGGCGGTGACTCCGCCGACGACGAGCGCGGTGCCGAGGTCGGGCTGCTTCACGATCAGCAGCATGAAGACGACGGGCATGATGGCAGCGCGCAACAGCGTGTTGCGCCAGTCGCGCATCTGGTCGAGCCGCGTGGAGAGGAACCAGGCGAGAAACAGGATGATGACGGGCTTGGCGATCTCAGAGGGCTGGAAAGAGAGGCCGCCAAAGCGGATCCAGCGATGGGTGTTATGGGAGTCGCGCAGGAAAAAGACGATGAGGAGAAGCATCGTGGTGATGGCCAGTGCGGGGTAGATGAACTTGGGCGTGTTGTAGCGCGTGTATTCGATGCGCGAGAGGATAAACATGGCGAAGATGCCGGCGAGCGCCCACAAAGCCTGACGGATGACAAAGCTGTAGGGGGAGTGGTAGCGCTCCTGCGCCACGACGGCGGAGGCGGAGAAGACCATGACCAAGCCGACGACGACCAGGAGCAGGGTGGTGAAGAAGATCCACTTGTCGACGCCTACGCGCTTTGCCATTCTCTTCTCGACTTGAATGTGTCTTAGGCTATGGTTTCACGGCGGGCTGTGGAGATACGGGGGCGGTGTCTGGTGTGAATCAAAGTGATTAATTTTGGAGCAGGAGATTTTCCGGGGATGAACAGGCTGCGGAAATACCGGGAATAGCGGGCGAATCCTGCAGAGAAGCGTCCCTCAGGGGCTTAAGCCCTCATTGAATTTGCGACGCTTACGGCACGGCTGAAGATCACCCCAGCGACACGGACCCGTCGCTGGGGACCCCAAAGCCGTGCCCTGTTAAAAACCCGTTGCGCATGGCGTTATTCCGCAGCTTGTGGCGCCCGTTCAATAGGTTTGCGCTCTATTCAGCGCCTGAAGGCCGTTGCTCCCTCCGCTGGCTGCATTTGGTTTGTGCTTTCCCTAGGCATGAGTCGCTCGATGCGACTCATGCCTGGAATGGGGCGCCCATTTCTGTGTGGATGGGGGCGAAGTGCTTACGCGTTCTGCCAGACTTTCCAGCCGCGCCACTCGTTTACCAGCTCTTTGAAGACGCGGCCGCGGTGTTCGTAGCTTTCGAACTGGTCGAAGCTGGAGCAGGCGGGGGCTAGCAGGACTACATCGCCGGGGTGAGCGGCGGCGGCAATGGCGCTGATGGCCTTCTCCATCGTCTCGCAGGAATGGAGGGCGACGACACCGCGGAGTTGCGACTCGATTTTGGCGGCAGCGGAGCCGATAGTGTAGACGGCCTTGACGCGGGAGCGGAGCAGATCGGAGAGCTCGGTGTAGTCGGAGTTCTTGTCTTTACCGCCGAGGATGAGGTGGATATTGCCGGGGAAGGCGGCGATGGCCTTGGCGGTGGCGTCGACGTTGGTGGCCTTGGAGTCGTTGTAGATCTCGATGCCGTTGAGGGTGGTGACGTATTCGAGGCGGTGCTCGACGGCCCTGAACTGCTCGACGGCAGTGCGGACGGTTTCGGCGGGCGCACCGGCGAGGCGCGCGGCGCACACGGCGGCCAGCACGTTCTCAACATTGTGCTCGCCCTTGAGAGGGATGCTGCTGAGGGGCATGACGTGCTCGGGCGCGGCGTCGGAGGAGGAGCGGAAGATGATTCTGCCGCCTTCGACCCATGCCCCCCGGTCGACCGAGTGCTCGAGCGAGAACCAGTACACGGTTGCGCGGGAGCGCTCGGCGGCGCCGGCGGCGCGAACGTTGTCGGCGTTGAGCACGCAGTAGTCGTTCTCGTTCTGCTGGGTGAAGATGCGCTCCTTGGCGAGCGCGTAGTTCTCGAAGGTGCCGTGGCGATCGAGGTGGTCGGGCGTGATGTTGAGGATGACGGCGATGTGGGGGTGGAACTCTTCGGTGGATTCGAGCTGGAAGCTGGAGACCTCGAGGACATTCCACGACTCGTCGGTGCTTTCGTCGATGAGGGCGACGACGGGTACGCCGATGTTGCCGCCGACTTGCGTGGGCATGCCGGCCTTCTCAAGAATCTGGCCGAGCAGCGACGTGGTGGTCGTCTTGCCGTTGGAGCCGGTGACGGCGAGGATTTTGCCGCGGAGGAAGCGCGCCGCCAACTCGAGTTCGCCGATGATGGGGCGGCCGAAGTTGCGGGCCTGCACCAGCTCGGGCGTGTCGAGAGGGACACCGGGGCTGACGACGATGAGGTCCTGGCGGCGGAAGGTGAGCAGCCCGTGGCCGCCGGCTTCGACGTTGATGCCCTCTTCAAGCAGGGCGGGGATGTCTTTGGCGAGGGCTTCGGCGCTGCGGATATCGGAGACGGTGACCTGCGCTCCGCGGCGGCGCAGGAAGAGGGCCGCGGCCAGGCCGGATTTGCCAAGTCCGACAACAAGAACTTTTTTGCCTTTGAGCTCCATCATGACAATCAGTTTAAGGATACTTTATCGCGCCGTACTCGGGTTGTGCTGAGCATCGCGATGTGACGCGGCTACTCTTGGAATTGCGTTAGCGCAGTTTGAGGGTTGTGAGGGCGAAAAGGGCGAAGACGAGGGCAAGAATCCAGAAGCGGGCGATCACCTTGGACTCGCTCCAGCCAAGCTGCTCGAAGTGGTGGTGCAGCGGAGCCATCTTGAAGACGCGCTTCTTGCGGAGCTTGTAGCTGCCGACCTGGAGGACTACGGAAACGGCTTCGAGGACGAAGATGCCGCCGATGAAGGGGAGCAGGAACTCCTGCCGGATGATGACGGCGACGGTACCGATGGCGCCGCCCAGCGCGAGCGAGCCCACGTCACCCATGAAGACTTCGGCGGGGTGGGCGTTGTACCAGAGGAAGCCTATGGAAGCGCCGACCATCGATCCGCAGAAGACGGTGAGCTCGCCGACGAGGGGCATGCGCTGGAGCTCGAGGTAGTCTGCAAAGACGACGTGGCCGCTTACGTAGGTGAGCACGGTAAGGGCGCCTGCGGCGATGATGGTGCAGCCGATGGCGAGGCCGTCCAAGCCGTCGGTAAGGTTGACGGCGTTGGAAGTGCCCATCAGCACGAAGATGACGAAGGCCACGAACGGCACGAAGGCGAGCAAACCGAGGTGCGGCAGCGTGGCGGGCCAGTTGTGCCACTGCAGTGAGGGATGGAAAAACTTGAGGAAGGGCACGCTGAGTTGCGAGGAGAAGAGCTTGAACTGGGTGAGGATTACTAGAGCGACGGCGACACCGGCCCCGGCGAGGCTCTGCCAGAGGAGCTTGGCGCGCGCGGTGAGGCCCAGGTTGCGGCGATGCACGACCTTGGTATAGTCATCGGCGAACCCGATAGCGCCGTAGGCGAGGGTGGAGCATACCGCGATCCAGACGAAGGGATTCGCCGGGTCGGACCACAGCACCGTTGGCAGCAGGATGGCGATAACGATCAGGACGCCGCCCATCGTCGGCGTGCCGGATTTTTTCTGGTGCGACTGCGGCCCGTCTTCGCGAATGTACTGGCCGATCTGGAATTCGCGGAGCTTCTGGATCACGTATGGCCCGATGAACATGGCGATCAGCAGCGCCGTGAGCGACGCAAATACCGTGCGGAAAGTGAGATAGCGGAAGATCCGGAATGGGTGGAAGAACGGGAACAGCTTTTCGTAGAGCAGCCAGTAAAGCAAGAGGACTCCAATGCCGGATCAAGGCGGGATTTCATATCGATTCTACTAGGGGACGGCCGCGTTGGCGTTTGTGGATGCAGAGGTTCGAATCAGCGAAGTTAGCCTTGCGAGCGGAGTTAGCGATGGGCAGCTGATGGGATTCGTGCGGTCCCGCCCTTGCTGTGCGAGGATGGGGCACCCCTACTATTTCTTCGCCGCCGATTGCTTCTTGAATTCCGATTCGAAGGCTTGCTGGCGCTCCGCGATGTAATCCTTGTAGCCGGCGGGGTCAACGAAGGCATTCTTGTCGCCGTGTTTGAAGCGATCGTACTTCTGGAGCAGGCCAAAGTAGACGCCGTGTGCGCCGAGGAAGATGTCGCAGGGCAGGTTCTCCAGAACGTCGAATCCGCGGCGGTAGTCGGCGGCTATCTGCGGGTACGACTTGTTGTTGACGAGCTTGTAGCCGGGATTCACGTTGGGGCTGCCTACAATGACAACGTGGAGCGTACGGCCGTTCTCCTGCTCGTCGAGCGTCCACGTGGTGGTGCCCTTGGTGTGGCCGGCGGTGAGATGCGCGGTAAGCGTGGCACCGCCGAGCGAGACCGTGTCGCCGTCGTGGAGAACGCGGCCGACCTTTGTCGGCGGGAACCACATGGACTTGTTCGCGGCGTAATGGAAATCGTTGTGGCCGCCGGACTCGACGACCGGGACGTCCTGCGCCATAACCTCGTATTTCGCTCCCGTCATCCGCTTAATCGCGGCGCTGCCCGCGCAGTGGTCGTAGTGGCCGTGGCTGATGAGCAGGATCTTCGTGTCGCTCAATTTGAAGCCGAGCGATTCGATCGCCTTCTTTATCTGCGGCGGCGAGGACTCGAGATTGCTGTTGATGAGGATATTGCCCTTCGGCGTGACGATCAGGTAAGCGGCGAGGTCTTCGCTGCCCACGTAATAAAGACTTCCTGCGATACGGAACGGCGGAAAGGGCTTTGTCCAGCTTGCAGGAATCTGCGCCGTAATCGGAAGACTGAACAGAAGCGCGAAAAGAGGGAAGGCAACGCGGGGGAGCTTGCGTCTCACTGGTTCTCCGTTGGGGCGATTTGATCCTTGAGCACTTCGATGGCGCGTTCGAGCTTGACTCCGCGCGAGCCTTTGACGAGGATGACGTCGCCGGCTTGAAGGTTCTTGGCTAGCCACTCGCCCGCCGTCTGCGCGTCGGGCAGGAAGATCGAAGCGACTCCGCCCCAGCAGGCTGCGGCGGCGAGATGCTGTGCGTTCCCGCGTACTCCGACGACGAGATCGACCCCCGCCGCTGCCGCTGCTCGGCCGCATTCGGCGTGCAGCGCCTGGGCGTGCTCGCCAAGTTCGAGCATCTCTCCGGCGACGAGGATGCGCCGCTGGGCGGGGCGCGCCGCAAGCGTCTGGATCATCGACCGAAGCGCTTCGGGGTTGGAGTTGTAGCTGTCGTTCAGAATCGTTGCCCCGGCAATCTCCAGCACCTCTCCACGCTTGCTGCCGGGCGTGAGCGACTCGAGTGAAGCGACGGCAGCATCCAGATCGACACCGGCTTCGCGGGCGACGGCAAGACCGGCCATGGCGTTTGAGGCGTTGTGCGTGCCCAGCAGATGCAGCGTGAACGAGCCTTCGCGTTCGCTCGCACGGTAGTTCACATGCAGGCCGGATGAATCTTCTTTCACACCGAGAATCGCCGGATCGCCGCACGGGCCGACGCCAAAATAGACGACTTTCCCGCGAAAGTCGCGGCCGAACTGCGAGACGTACTGGTCAGAGCAGTTGAGAAAAGCGACGCCGTTCGCCGGCAGTGCTTCGATCAGTTCATACTTGCCGCGCGCGATGCCGGCCTGACCTTCAGTGAAGTTCTCGATGTGGGCGGTGCCCACGTTGGTGACTACGCCCCAGTCGGGGACGGCGATGCGCGCCAGCGCGGCGATCTCGCCAAGATGATTCATGCCCATCTCAACGACAGCATATTCGTGCTCCAACTCGAGGCGTAAAAGCTGAAGCGGCAGGCCGTAGTTGTTGTTCAGATTGCCCTGCGACCTCAGCACGTTGAACTTTGCCGAGAGCGCCGCGGCAATGGCCTCTTTGGTTGTAGTCTTGCCGGCGGAGCCCGTGATGGCAACGACGCGCTTGCCCCAGCGGCGGCGCACGTGCAACGCAAGCGACTGGAGTGCTACCAGCGAGTCTTCCGCAATCAGGAGAGTGGTGGCGAGCGCGGCGTCGGGCAGCGCAGCAACCTTTGCGCGAGAAACCACCGCGGCGATTGCTCCGCGCTCGATGGCAGCATCGATGAAGTCGTGGCCGTCGAGGCGCTCTCCTCGAACGGCGAAGAAGAGCTCGCCCGGCTGAACCGTGCGCGAGTCAATGGAGTAGCCGGTGGCGACCAGCGCTCCGGGATTGACAATGCTGGCGGGCGCCTCGAGGACTGCTCCTGCGCCAACGGCCGCATCTGCAAGCGTCAATCTCATGACACTCCACCGTAACCCAAATTGCGCAGCGCGGCGAGTGCTACTTCAGAGTCGTCGAAGGGAATGGTGCGGCCCGCCAGGATCTGCTCCTTCTCGTGGCCCTTGCCGGCGAGGAGAACAATATCATTTGGCTTCGCCGAATCGAGTGCGAGGTGAATGGCCGCGGTGCGGTCGGGCTCGATCACGTAGTGAACGCCGGTGGCCTTGAGCGCCGGCTCGATCTCGGCAAGGATGGCGCGCGGATCCTCGGAACGCGGATTGTCGCTGGTGGCGACCACGAAGTCGCTTCCTTCACCCGCGGCGTAGCCCATCTTGGGACGCTTGGTGCGGTCGCGGTCGCCGCCACAACCGAACAGCGTAATGATACGCCCGCCGGACTTCTCTACGAGCTGGCGGGCAAGCGCGGTCAGGTTGCGAAGCGCGTCGTCGGTGTGTGCGTAGTCCACGATCACCGTGAAGGGCTGGCCACCATCGACCGGCTGGAAACGGCCGGGGACGGGGCCAAGCTGAGGCACCGAAGCAACCAGTTGATCGAACGCGATTCCGCGGGCGTGCGCGGCAGTGAAGGCCGCAAGCAGGTTGAGAATGTTGACCTCGCCGGCCAGGTGCGAGGTGACATGCGCCGACCCAACGGGCGTTTCAAGCTGGATGCCGGCGCCGCCGGGCGTGAGCGTGTACGAAGCGGCGCGGAAATCGCCGATGCCGATGCCGTAGGTGCGGATCTCGGCGCCGGCTTTGCGCGCGACCTCGGCCAGATCACGAGTGCGTTCGTCGTGCGCGTTGAGGACGGCCACGCGCGGCGCTGGATAAACCGTGCCGTCGAAGAGCAGGCGCTTGGCGGCGAAATACTTCTCCATCGTCTGGTGGTAGTCGAGATGGTCGCGCGTGAGATTGGTGAAAACGGCAACATCGAAGTTGATTCCCTGAGCCCGGCCCTGTTCGAGCCCGTGGCTTGAGACTTCGGTGACGAGTTCGGTGGCGCCGCTGCTTGCGCCTTCGGCCATCAGTTCAAAGAGATCGCGCGACTCGGGCGTGGTGTGCAGCGACGGACGCACATCGCCGGCGACGTGATACTCGATGGTGCCGACGAGAACTGTCTTGCGCGCGGCTGCATTCAGAAGCGCCTCGGCGAGGAAGGCCGTTGTCGTTTTGCCGTTTGTGCCGGTGATGCCCGTGGAGGCCAGCTTGCGGTCGGGATGGCCGAAGAATGCAGCAGATGCCTCGGCGAGCGCGCGGCGGCCGTGCTCGACTTCGAGGACCGGGACGCCAGACTTGTAGACGAGCAGATGATCGAAGGTCGGCGATGAGTCGGTAATGATGCCGAGTGCGCCCGCCGCGAGCGCCTTATCGATGTAGCGGTTGCCATCGGTGGTGCCGCCTTTCATCGCAACAAAGACGGAGCCGGGGCGTACGCGACGCGAATCGTACTCGATGCCGGCGATGGGGTGGGACGACGAGCCGGACGAGCCGACGGCGGTGATTTCGGCGATGAGATCCTGCCAAAGCATGTCTGGTTGATTGTAGATTGTGGAGGCAGATTCTTCCGTGACGCAGGGGGAGTTGGTGGCTTAACTCTCACCGTCCGCAGCGGATGACGATTTTTGTTCCGCTGGGGACTTGCGTGCCGGGGGCGGGGGCTTGCTCGCGCACGGTGCCGCTGCCGCTGATCTGCACCTGGAGGCCTTCGGCTGCGGTCATCGCGATGACGGTGCGGATGGGCAGGCCGACGAGCGAGGGAACGCTGAGTCTTTTGCCGTCGTCGATGGTGACGTACTTTGGTTTGGGCACAGGCGGCACGGGTGCGGCAGCATTGGACTGAGTGATTGCAACCTGCTGCTGGCCGCTGTCGGTTTTGGACGTGGCGCCTGCGGCTGACTGGGCAGTCGGTGCAGGCGCTTGCTGCGCTGCCTGCTGCGTCAGGGCGGATTGCGACGCTGTCTGCTGCGGCGCGGCCGGTTGCGACTGGCGCAGCGGATCATCGGGGGGCAGGTCGTTGGCGGCGTCGAAGAGGGCGTTCACGCCGGCCTGGTCGGCGTCCGAGTCGTCTTCGTGGATGGGCTGCTTGGCCTTCGCTTCATTCAGGGGCGTCTTCGGCGGGCGCACGTCGATGTCGTGCGGGACGTTCAGGTACTCAAGCACCTGCTGCGCAACCTCGGCAAAGACCGGCGCGGAAACGGCTGCACCGTAATAGGAACCGCCCTTCGGATTATCCATGATGACGGCAACGGCGATTACGGGATTGTTGATTGGCGCGATGCCGGCAAATGAGGCCACGTGCATCGTCTTCGAATAAAGATGCGTAACCGGGTCGACCTTCTGCGCAGTGCCAGTCTTGCCGCCGGAGGAGTAGCCGTTCAGTTGCGCGGCTTTTCCGGTACCGAAGAGCACTACACCCTCCATCATCTTGCGCATCTGCGCAGCGGTCATGGTGGAGAGGACGCGATGCGCTCCTGAAGGCAGAGGGTCGGGAAGATCCTCGCCGGCTTTGAAGGGCTGCGCGAACTGCGGCGCAGCGGAGTGCTGGCCGATGCTATCAAGCTGTCCGGGCACCAGAACGTGAGGAGGCAGGTACACACCCCCGTTGGCGATGGTCGAAACCATCGAAACAAGCTGGATGGGCGTGACGCCGACCTCCTGGCCGATAGCGATGGAGCCGATGGATGTGGAGCCCCACCTGTTGGGGGCGCGCAGCAGGCCTCGAGTTTCGCCGGGAAGCTCAGTGCCGGTACGGCTGCCGAAGCCGAGATCGTGGATGTACTTGTAGAACGTGTCCGGGCCCATCTTGAGGGCGAGCTTGACGGCGGCCACGTCGCTGGAAACCTCAAGCGCCTTGTGCACCGGGACGACGCCGAAGTGATCTGACTTGTCGTCGTGGATGGTGCGGCCGTTGAAGGTGATGGCGCCGCCCTGGCAATCGATCATGTCGTCCGGTGTGGTGACGTGCGCGTCGAGTGCGGCAGCGTAGGTGACGAGCTTGAAGGTCGAGCCGGGCTCGTAGACATCGCTGACGGCATGGTTTTTGAGCAGCGCGGGCGTGGTGTGCCGGAACTTGTTCGGATTAAACGTGGGCCGGATGGCGAGCGCAAGGATCTGGCCGCTGTGCACGTCCTGCACCACCACGGTTCCGTTGTCGGCGTGGGTCTTCTCCATGTTGTGGTCGAGCGCGCGCTCGGCCATGAACTGGATGTTCTCGTCGATGGTGAGTTGCAGGTTATGGCCGGGCTCGGGCTCGTGCGCAACGGAACCGAGCACGTGGCGGCGCGCGTCCAGTGCCGTGTACACGCGGCCGGGAACGCCGTGGAGCTTGACGTCGTACTTGCCTTCGAGGCCGCCGAGGCCGTTGTCGTCGAGGCCGACATAGCCGAGGACCTGCGCGGCAATCTGGTTGTCGGGATAGAAGCGCTGGAATTCGTTCTGGAAGTAGATGCCCTTCATGTTGAGGGCGCGGACGCGCGAGGCGACCTCGGGCGTAACGCGGCGCGCGACCCAGGCAAAACTTTTGCCGTCGTCGAACCGGTGCGCGATCTGGTCTTCGCGGGTCAGGTTGTCTTCAGGGTCAGTGTGGACAATGGCGGCGAGCGTGTGTGCGGCAGAATCCTTGTCGCTGATCTCGGTGGGAACGGCGTAGATGGAGTCGACCTGCACGGTCATAGCCAGCTCGCGCATGTTGCGGTCGTAGAGAACGCCGCGGCGCGGAGCCACCTCGAAGGTGCGCTGCTGCTGCTTGTCCGCGCGTTCAACGTAGTCGCTGTGGCGGATGATCTGGAGCCAGAAGAGGCGCGTCGCGATGGCGCAGGCCCAGAAGAGAAAGAAGGCACAGACAAGCCAGAAACGCGCCAGCTTCATCGGCGTGGCGCGCGGCGTGACGGCGCGGGGACGGGTTGCGCGAAGTGCTGCCTGCATGGGTTGAACGTTAGCCCGGGATCAGATTAGAGCATCGAGTCGCGCTGGATTCACACGAATCCCATGATGTGCACGAGAGGGTATCCGATGGATAATCGGGCGGCTTAGTTGACCGGGTTCGGGAGTGGAGTCTTGACCTGCGCGAGAACCGGCGCACTGTTGTCGATGTGCGTGGTGGCGTGCACAACCTGGCCGGGCTGCGGCTCTTCGAGGCCAAGCTGGCGGGCCATTCCATCGATGCGGCCGGGCTGCGTGAGCTGCGCCTCAGACAAACGAAGCTGGCGATTCTCCTCGCGGAGCTGGTCGCGCACCTGCTTCTCCGACTCGATGCGATACGAGTTCTCAATCGCATAGAAGTGCTGCAGGCCGTAAACCATGATCAGGGAAAACAAGACCGTCATGGTCGCCGAGAAGATGCGCATCTGGTGCGCACGCACGGGATCAGGCGCCTTGACGAGGCGGGTGTTGTCGAAGTGATGCGCAAAGATGATCTCGGGCGTGCGGACTCCGCGACGACGCATGGGCTGCTGTGCAAGCAGCGAGGCATTGCGCTCGGCCACGCGAACGGTCCAGCCGGGTTTCGTGTCGAGTAATGTTGCGGTGCATGCAGCCATGATGTTTCTCCAAAGTTCTCAGTTATCAGTTCACAGTTGCCAGTTTTTCTTTCGGGAAGTGAAGGGAGTGAATCTTTTCTCTCAACACCGCCGCTCCTTCGGAGTTCTCAAAAACCGAGAACTGAAAACTGTCAACTGACTACTGTCTTTCTTTCTGCCGCTCGCAACTTGGCGCTGCGTGAGCGCGGGTTGCGATATGTTTCTTCTTCACTGGCGGTGACCGGTTTTTTGGTCAGCACTTCGAAGATTCCCTTGTGCGCGTATTCGCGCAGAATGTCTTTCGCGATGCGATCTTCCAGCGAGTGAAAGCTGATGACGACCAGTCGTCCGGAGGGCTTAAGCAACGTTTGTGCGGCCTCCAGCAGCGCCCGAATTTCTTCCAGCTCGCGATTCACATAGATCCGGAGCGCCTGGAACGTGCGCGTTGCCGGGTGAATCTTGTCCTGTTTCATTGCCGGGGCGGCTGAAGCAACGATCCGGGATAACTGCCCGGTGGTTGTGACAGGCCGCCCGCGAACAATGGCTCTGGCGATTCTCCGCGACCTCCTTTCGTCTCC